>Ga0224722_1000095_pt1 | contig 50084 bp, 44 predicted proteins | sample Balambano_FR1_Me_FD_161646 | JGI IMG/M metagenome (GOLD analysis project Ga0224722, IMG submission 161646) | Freshwater sediment microbial communities from Lake Towuti, South Sulawesi, Indonesia - Balambano_FR1_MetaG | ecosystem: Environmental > Aquatic > Freshwater > Lake > Sediment | place...
GTGCCGCGCTGCTGATCAGCCTGGACAATGACGACGGCTGCGCGGGCGTCCTCGCGCTGGTGCGGCATCAGGGACAGACGATTCACGAGATTGATGTCGCGGCGCTGACGACCCCCATCAGCGCGGTTCGGCTGCTGCTGGAAAATCAATACTTACGCGCTGTCGCCGCGCAAAATCTGGAAACATCAAAGTCGCTGCTGGCGGCGGCGCAGGCGCTCGCCGAGATCCCCTCCCCGCAAACGATTGTAGACATGCTTCGCAAAACCGTGTTGTCGCCTGTTGTGACCAACTGTACCCTGCTGCTCTTCGGTCCCGTCGGCGAAGTCGGCACCCCTGTGAATCATGAATATCTGGAAATTCAGGGGGCATGGTCAAGGCGCTACGGTTCAGGCGCGGGGTACGGGCTGCGGCTGTATCTGCACGCTTACCTTGATCTGCTGGCGCAGGTGGATCGTGAAAAACTCCTGGTTATCCATGACCTGACGGATTCGATCCTCGCCCGCTTTGACCCGCTGGTGCGCGGCTTTATCCATGTGGAGCGGCTGCGATCCGCCATCATCCTCAGCCTGCAATCGGCACAGCAGGAATTGGGGGTATTGATCATCGCCTCCAACAAGCCAAACGCCTTCAGCCCGCGTGAAATTCATGGCTACCAGATGATGGCGGAATTTCTGGCGATCAGCGCCATGACCGGGAAAATGATTGAGCAGCATGACCGCATTTATCAGGGGCGAACCGTCCTGCTCGACTCGGTGAGCGACGGCGTACTGTTTGTGCTGCCCGGTGTTAGCGGCGGGCAGGTGTTAACCGCCAATCAGGTCTTTATGACCCTGTTCAACCTTTCCGATGCGAACCTGCAAGGCATGTCTCTGGAACAGTTGTTGGAGCGCATCGAACTGCCTGAAGATATTCGCCGTCAGTTGCAAACGAACTGGCTGGGGACGCCGGTGCGTTCTCCGGATACCATCAGGGGCGAATTTCGGCTGACTCAGTTAAGCGGGCAGCCGCGTGAGATCGAGTGGACGAGCGCTCCCGTCTATCGGAAAAACGCGACGTTAGGGCGTATTTATACCTTTCATGATGTCACGGCGGATCGAACTGCGGAACGCTTACGCGCTGAATATCTTTCGCGTATTTCCCACGAACTACGTACCCCACTCACATCCATACAGGGCTTTGCTGACTTCATCCTTGACGCGAATGGGGATAAACTACCTCCCGTCGTCAGGGAATATACGCAGATCATCAGTGACAGCGCCCGCCATCTCAAGAACATCATCACCGACATCATCAATATCACCCGCGCCGATGTCGGCAATATCCAACTCAGCGCCGATTACCTGAGCCTGCCTGACATTATCAACGATGTTGCCGACTCACTCGAACTGCAATTCCGAAACCGCCAGCAAAAGCTGACCCTGCTCATGGATGATCGGCTGCCACCGCTGTATCTGGATACCACCCGAATGATGCAGGTATTGACGAATTTACTCACCAATGCCTCGAAGTATTCGCCTGAAGGCAGCATGATTCGCCTGAGTACCCTGCTGGTAACGAGCATGAGTGACCTGCCTGACACCGCGCCGGGCGATGTCACGCTGCCCGCCGCGCTGGTCACGGTGCTGGATGAAGGCAAAGGCATTGCGCCCGCCGATATGGAGCATTTGTTTATGCCATTCTTCCGTTCGGCGGAAGTGCAGAAACAGCGAATCGAAGGCGTGGGCCTGGGGCTGGTCGTCTCGCGCAGTTGGATCGAATTACATCGGGGCAAAATCTGGGCAGTGTCGCGCCCGCCCGCAAGCGGCGGCTGTTTTCAGTTCACGCTGCCCGTGCCGAGAGATTGATAGTTTTTAGCCGATAGCTGACAGCTTTTAGCTGAAAACTAACAGCCATCAATCTGGAAAATCCTGCCTTGCAAACAGCGCTGTTGTGCATATACTTGGTATTCTCTGCGGGCAGTTAGCTCAATTGGCAGAGCACTCCTTTGACGTGGGAGTGGTTAGAGGTTCGAGTCCTCTACTGCCCACTATATAGGACACGACTCGAACATCCGCCTTCATAGGCGGATGTTTGATTCTCTGCCGTGAGCTCTGAAGCTCTTCCCCCACTCGAGTTCACCCTATGTGATACATTGTTCAGATAGGCGAACGGCGGAAGCAAATCCACCCGCACTATTTTTCCGTCAAGGTTCAAAACGATCCTCTCAACAACGTTCCGCAACAATTCCCTTTTATCTTTACGCGGTAACGTTTCATAAAGTATACCGACTTTTCCGATGATGGTGAGTGCTTCATCGAGATCATCAATGTAGTTGTCACAGCGCTGATCAAGTAATGACAAATTGGTACGAAGTCTTTGGCGCTTATCCTGCCATTCATTCCACAGGTCGCCCCACGTTTCTTCACTCACCAGACCCGCAGCATAAAGGCGGAGGACTCTGGCTTCCTCCTCAACGATTGCCTTCAGCTGCTTTTCAGTTTCAGTTCGTTCGTCTGGTCGCAGTCTGCCAAGTTTATCGGCGACTTCATTGATATAGTATCTTCGAATGAGATCAGATTTCTTTAAATCGACCTGTATCCGCTTCAAGAGGTCAGGAATCTGGGCTTCAACCTGATCACACATAAAGTGGATTGGGTTTCGTTCCAGGCGATAATGTGCCGTTCCGCCCCCCGAGCGCCTCGTATTTGAGGTTGATCCCTGCATCCGGTGTAGCTTTGAACCTGGTGAGGTAGGATCATCCTGGTCAGACGCCAGATAAAGTAAGCCTCGAAGAAGGTAGTCATATTTTCGCTTAGTGTATTTATTTTGAGCCCGGTTCGCTAAAATTTCTAAGCCACGCTCGAACTCCTCAGTTGAGACAATTGGTTCCCATTCACCAGGGATGGTTTTGGGTGCAATAGAATCTTCTTTACTCACGACCCAACCTGCATATGTCCAGTTATGAAAAATGTCGGCTAGGGTATTGTGGTTTGACTTTCGTTTTCCATTTGCCTTCACCTCAATGAACGGACGACCACTACGATAGCGAAAACCCTGTGCATGTAATTCCTCAGCAATTTCCGCCAACGTTAGCTTATCTTGAAGTAATAAATCCCATGCCAGTCTCCAGATCGGCGCCCGCTCCGGATCAATTTCGAGATGGCGACCCTTCGTCATGTACGATTTGCGACCCGGCATATCGTCTTCTACGCTTTTGTAACCGTCTGGATGAAGTCCCAAGTAACCTCCTTTTTGACGCTTCGCTTCGCATGCGCCTTTAATACGCATCCCCATGAGCATAGATTCTCGTCTCGCCAGGGTGAATGACAACGCGACAATTACTCTGTCATCGGGATCGATAGGATCTAAATCGGGATGATTTGCAAAACGCACCGCAACGCCAATCTCATCTAATTCATCTATTGCACGTAAAGCCTCAGTGTCATTACGTCCAAAACGGTCGGCACGCTCGACAACTACATGGGAAAACTTCCCTAAACAGGCATCATTGAGCATTCGTTGATAGTCCTTACGAAGCGGCGTTCTGCCTGTCAACACGTCTCGGTAGGTGTCAATGACAGGCATGTCGGATCGCTCAAGCACTGCTCTCTCAATGAGAAATTGCTGGCGTGCCTGTGAAGCTACTGGATTCTGCGCCTCTTCATCGCTCGTGCGAAGGTAGACTGCCCATCCAATTTTCTTTGGTGTAGGTCTTGGTTTGCTTCGCGCCATTCCCGACTCCGATTTTGGTTTTTGTGCTGACCTCAAGATACCTCAGAATCAAGATCGGTAGATTTTTCAAAGCATTGGTCTTGATCAAAAAGCGTTTGCGAATTGGTCTGTACCTGTGATTTCAATATTTGAGCAACAACGATTATTCGATCAAACATTATCTTTGATTCAAGAAGTGAAAGAACGCCATTTTCGTTCCGTGTACTCTCGGTAATGCAGTCTGTCTGTTCCGAGTTACGTTGGATGTTTGTCGTACCATGCTTCACGATCCATCTCCAAACTGGAGTTCAGTTGGAGAGTACCCGCCACGGCAAGTCGAAACGGCGTAAACACGAACATTTGCACACAAAAAGGGGAACATGTCGCCACGAAAAAGATGACAGTTCTTATTTTGAGACTGTCATGATAGGATACAGGTCGCAATCGCACCGAATTTCCACGCCGTTCCCCCTTCAGAGCAAGGTGTTTCGTCAGCGCTTCCGTTTTTCAGGTACTCACGTCTCTCCATGAATCAGCAGCACGTTCAGCAGGTATTCCACGGGCTGGAATATTCCTTTGCGGATTTCAGCCTGGATCATTTTGTTCATCATGTTTCACAGCGTCGTCAACGTCCAATTTTCCGTGTGCCAGTGAGTTTTTCACCGGGCATTTCTGGCGCATGGGTGCCTCGCACGGCATTGGACTTCATCTTCTATCGCAGTAATGTTCATCCCATCCATCAGGCGCATATTGTGCTGCATGAACTCGCACATATGCTGCTGGCACATCCCCTCCGTACCCTCCATGTTCCGCTGCCACTCGATGACCAACAGGACAATGAACTTATTCAAGGTCACTTACGCACGATTACATTCAACCGTTTGAAAGATGACCACGAGCGTGAAGCAGAATACTTCGTCGAACTGATCCAGAAGCAGGTTGTCTATGCTGACCGGTTGGATCATCTGACGATGGGCGGCTCGTCTATTGAAGCGCTGCACCCATTTGTCATTGGGCTGCCATTTGCGGGGGCAGGCAAGAAATAATGACCGCAGATGTGCATCTTCCATTTGTAGTTGGCTTGTGGATCATATTTGCCATCGTTCTGGTTCGAGGCATTCGCAGACCATCACTTTTGCAGGGACCAGCCTGGTACGGTTGGATACAACTTATCTGCGCTGGTCTCGTGTTCTCGCTTCAGGGTGAGGCGGTTGAGGAGGGTCTTGATCAGTTCTTCGGCGGATTTCCCGTGACGTTGAGCATCAAGTTCTTTGGTATGCTTCTTTGGTTTGGCTTGTATTACCTGATCATCAAACGTGTCTTTCCGAACCGTGGCATTTATACGTTTATAGACTGGATACTTATCTCCGCTGTTGGAATTGGAATTGCTTCTGTTCTATGGCTTGTGTCAATAAGTCCAGAGGATCGAATGATTCCCCGCAACATCGTGACTGCATTGAGAGATGTTCTCTTGGTAATGCCAGCGATTCTGCTTTTTGTTCCTGCTACCATTCGGATCGCACAGCGTGAACGTATCCCTGGACTGAAGGTCAAGCAATACGCGATTGCCCTGTGTTTCGGTGCTTACGCGGTCGTTGGGCTGCTCAACATTCAAAAAGGCGTATGGTTCGCGATATATGGAGAACCTACTGGCATAAGCTCAATTGTGCCAACACTCGCGTTGCTCGTCTGCCTCTTCGGATTTGTCGTGCTGCTCATTCCTTATCGTTGGCTGACAAGACTATACTACCCAACCCGACTCAGGCTTTATGCTCGTTTGCGCCGACTGGAACGCAACATCATGGTGCAAATCGGCGCCCCTGAAGAACTGCCGCACTGGTCGTTTCGGTTCCTCAATGGACAGGAACTGGAGTTACAGATTTATCGCACAACGATCAACATTCTCGATTATGGGCTGTTGCTGCCTGAAACCCAGGGAGGTGAACAATTGGGTGAACAGCTCAGACAACTTGCTACTCAGCACAACAGCTACGCTATGCTGGTTAACCAACTGCGGATGCTCTCATTGTGTCAGAAATGACTCCCAATCGTGACAACCTTCTGGCAGTGTGGATAAGTCGTGTACTGCATCCATTTGTCGTCGCGCTTTTGACTCTTGCGCTTCTGCTTCGTGGCAATCCACTCAATGAGTCTGTATTCTGGCTTGCTGTTATTGCGTTATGCCTGATACTCCCCCTCAGTGTTGCGCTATGGTTCATGAAACGACGCGGGCGCAACGCATTTGAGAGAACGAGCCGCGCACCCCTCTATCTCGTTGCCGAAATCAGCTTGGGCGTATGCCTGCTTCTTTGCGTCGCGTTCAATGCACCGATCATTTTGATTGCGTGTGTGACAACGCTACTGGTCTGGATTCCGCTTCAGTGGCTCATTAATAGCCGCGTGACCAAGATATCAATTCACACCGCTGTGCTGTCCGGTTGCCTCACGGCGTTGTTGATAACGGGGCAAACGGCGTCAGTCATCGGGGTCGCGCTTAGTGTGGTTGCACTTGCTTTGCTGACATGGTCGCGGATTACGACGGCAAACCACACCTTGCCGCAGACGTTACTCGGTATCGGATTAGCCACAATTGTTGTGGTGGTCGTTTTCCCGATCATACTCGCCCTTTAGCCCGCGTCATTAAAACGCGATATCCAGTGGACAACGCGGGCGATCTGTTCTTTTGAGGGGCTGGTCAGTTGATCCAGTTGCTCAATCATTTTTCGAAGTGCTTCTGATGGCTGGGGCTGACGATGCCTGTTCAGGTAGTTCTTGCAGGCTTCGGCGGTGGACAGGTCAAAATAATCGAGTGAGATGCCATACACATCACACACGGCTCGCGCCGTTTCAAGCAGGGGCGACGTTGAGCGGTTTGCAAGCAGGTTGATGAGGGTTTGCGGATTGAGTCCTGCGGCGACTGCTAGTCCCGTAACACTCAATCGCCTACCATCAGCCGTTACACCGTGCTTTAACAGGATAGCCAACTGCTGACTGAAATCGAAGTCAGGCGTTTCGGTCTTCACGGACGACTAATTCCCAAGATGAGGCGGCACCGGTAGGTCTTTGCCTGCCAGATAGTCACGTTCGGCTGCCTGCGCCCATTGAATGATCGTCATCAGGTCGCGTTGCGATTCTGGCGACAGAATTGCCGCCATGTACGCGATCTGGTGAAGCCCCGGCTTGTTATCCTCATCCTCGCGTTTACTATTGAGGATTGCATAGCACTCATCCACGCTCTTCGTATTAAAGTACCGAATCGGCACGTTGAAGAAGTGACAGATCGCCCTCACCGTATTCAGCTGCGGATTAGTGATTTTGCCATGACGAAGCTGGCTTAGGGTTGGTACGCTCACGTCACTCGCTTGGCTGACCTCAACCAGCGTGTAAGACTGCCCATCATCCTTCTTCACAGCCTCAAACAAGATTGAAAGTTGCTGTGATACGGGCAAATAGTCGTCCATTGCATTGCCTCCACGCTTTTATTATACCAAAACTTGAACTGTATTTCCAATCAAACTATAATCCAAGTCGTTCGACCCCTCACTGAACCCAAAGACATCTTTAGATTACCCTCCGAATATTTTCAGTGTAATGGTGACAAACCGTGTAGATTTTTGCGACAAAGTGGGTGCAACGTTAGGACAAATTTCAGCAGCGGCACAAAAATGTGGGCATTCTTGATCTAAAAACGATTGCTTATTTTACCAGATTAAGGACGGATGGTATGAAATCGCTCCATCTTGCCATTGTCGAACCGGAAGAGGTCATGCTTCGAGGGCTTCAAGCCATCATTACCAGTGATGACGACAAGATCGAAATTGTGGGTTCTTTTGAGAGTATTTCCGACTGCGATCAATTTTTGAAATCAGCACCCGCAGCCGTTCTGTTGATTGATGAAGCGACCATATGTCAGGAAGATCTGTATGCGTTCGTCACGCATTGGACAAATTCGCTGCGATCACCGGGAATCATTGTGATGAGCCACAAATTAAGTGCGACCTATGTTGAAAAGCTGTTTTGCTTGGGTGTGCTGGGATTTCTATATCGGGACGACTGTACAACGAGCAACATCCTCACCTGTATTCGTTCTGCTGCCCTACGCCGTCCGTATGTGTCGCCGCAAGCCTCAGCCCTCTTTTACAAGCGTGAGGCGATCTCACGAAACAGCGGGTTATCGAGGCTTGACATTGATGTCCTGCAACAACTGGCACTTGGGCTAGATAACCATGAGATTGCAAGACTGCTTGGTTTCCATGTGCGTTCAATCTATCGGAGCAAAGCCATCCTCAAGCAGGTACTGAACGTGAAGACCAACGATCAGATTGTGGACGCCGCGCGGCGGAACGGACTGCTGAATGACTAATCTCACTTTCCCCCGCAGCGCATCACAGCTGCTCGCTCAACCCTATCGCTCACTTTCTGAGAGCAAGTGGCGTGCTTCCGTCGTCATTGCTGATGAATCGGATGTCATGTTACTCGGTATCCTTGCCCTGATTGATAAGTCGTCAGCGGTTAAGATCATCGGTACGACAGCAACGTTTAGTCAGCTCATCTTGTTTTTGAGTTCTCGAAAACCGATGATCGTAATTGTTGGGAACCACTTCTCGGACGAAAAGAGCTTGAATCAGATTATCATGCGAGTGAAGGCAGCAAGTCTGCGCAGCCGCATCATCATGCTGGGCACTATCATCAGCGGGAACCTCATTCGGGAGCTATTCTCAATAGGGTTATCGGCTTATCTGTACCGTGGTGACAATTTGTCTGAGTGCCTGCCAGATGCGATTCAGGTGGTACAGCAAAATCGCCCCTTCGTATCGCCCACCGTCAGTACGGAGATGCTCATCAATCTCCAGTCCCCGTTGTTTGCCTCAATGATGGATCAGGAAGCACTCGAGATCCTGCGACGGTTGACCCAGGGTGAGACGGTTGACAGTATTGCCCTACAGCTGAACATCACGTCACGTAGGGTGTACTGGATTCGAGAAAAACTCCGCAACCGCTTCGGCGTCCTCACGAATGAACATCTCATCAGCCGGGCATTGGCAGAAGGCTTTGGCAACAATTCCGAATAATCCTGTTGTCACTGAAATATTGCCAGCAGCGACCTGAAATATTTCAGAAGCCATCGCCCATCAATCTGATATTTTGAGTGCAGCGTCAATTTGCCCGTAGAGGTTTATTATGCGACGACTGCTGCTCATTCTCGCCGTGCTTTGTGTGGTCACATGGACGGCGGCTTTTCTCCTGCTTCGCTCCCATCTGGAACGTGAGAATCTGGTCATCCCAACCCTGATGATTCTCCCGTCGCTTACCGCAACGGAAATTCCTACACAGACGTCAACGACGACACAAACGCATTCGTTTACACCCACCGTCACGGAAGCGCCATCGGATACGCCAACGCCGACAACCGTTCCCACGCTGAGCCAACGGGTGCTTGAAATCTTCGTGAGAATGCCAGGCGTAGACTTGCATGACACGAACTATGCAATACCAGCGGGTGTTGGATTACAGCCCACACTTCCATACCCCTCTGAACCGATGCCGGACGCGACGAACAGCCTTCCGCCTTACCTGGGCTGGTTCAGCTTTGAGTCGGATTTTCCTCTTGTAATATACGAGCCGCCCTGGACGCCGCAGCTTTCACAGTTTGCCAGTCGGGGTCAGTTCCATCATACAGAGGCTGCCAATGGTTCAGCCTCATTCCTGTTTGAAGGCGAAGGGGTGCGCCTGCAATATGTGGCAGCATCGAATATGGGCATTTTTGAAATTGTCATTGATGGAAACGTCACAGACACGATAGATGCTTACGCGCCTGAACTCGCATTTCGCAGAACGAACGTGTACCTGCTGCATCGCGGCACGCATCGTCTTGAGATTTTGCCGACAGGTCGAAAAAATGAACAGAGCGCGGGTTACGGCATCGGTCTGGATGCGATTCACGTCTTCCATGACGAAATACAGCTTCCACCACAGGTCGTGGCATCTCAGTCTCCATCGCCAGAGCCGCAGCCTGCCTCCCATATTGAATTGATTGCTGCACCGCCCACACTTCAGCACACGGCAACGGCGGTACCGCCGCGACTCGTCATCGCATCGGTCATCATCGCCTACGACGAAAATAACAACGGCACGGTCGATCCGGCAGAAGGCGTCAGCGGCATTTCTCTTCGCGTCGTCGAAATGAATACCAATCGCGTCATCGCCAGCAGCGTTACAGATGAGCGCGGGTACGCTGAATTTGAGATGACGACGGATACGCCAACCCGAATCGCCGTCCCCTATTTTGATCAGAGTTGGGAAATTGCCCGCGGCAGTTCCACATCGTCACCCGTCTTTACGCTGCTGCTTGAACCGGGCAATCAGCCAGGGCTCATCCCATGACTGTACAGCGATTGTTCGGAGTCATGACGTTACTTGGGTTAATCGCGCTTGCCTGTTCAGGGACAGCCGGCAATATGCAAATCCTGGATGAACCGGTCTTCGTATGTCCATCGTCAACCCCTCGGTCAACCGATACGCCCGCGCCGACCGACATCCAGCCCACCATCTATGCGTCGCCCGCTGGATGGGCGACGCGCACGCGTGTACCGGGGTGTATCTGGAATGGTTTCGTCTGCGCGACGAATACCCCGGCTTGGGGCGGCGTTTACACAACGCCGGGCTACGCCACTCCGGGTTCGACCTCAACGCCGCGACCGACGACAACCCTCTATCCAACGCCGACAATATTTGTCATGCGTCCGCCACAGGAATTTTTCACCGGTGATGCCCTTTATACCGGTGGGTTCAGTTCACCAGCAAATGCCCGTTTGCGTCTGCTCAACATCAACTTCTTAACTGCAAGTATTGGACGGGATGGCATTTCACGGAACATCGCCCAGTGGCAGGTTGAAATCAAGAACATGGGCAGCATGCCCTACGATGTCTTCCCGGCTTGGCAGATATACGTTAGCACGGTTGAAACGATGGCGGATGAACAGAACGGTATTTGGGGGGCGAGTCGGGCGGCGATGACGGAAGCAGGACTGAGCAACCCGTTGGAAGCCGTAACCTTATCACCGGGTGAAACGCGCCTGTTTACGCTGGCAGCCTACATTCCAGCCGGTAATCCAATCCGCTTCACATTTGCTCTCGATCCGACAACCCGCGCTGATAACCTGACACCCCCGCTGCCAGGCGAAAATCTCCTGGTGTGGACAAATGAAACCAACACCATCTGCACGGGCGACTTGTCAGAACCGCCTGTCTTACCGACACCTGTTCGTTAGTTCCTAGGGGAATGATGCCGATTGTTGACGACATTTTGCTCGGTCTGCAAATCCAGATCGATTCGCTCTGGTACAACCTGCTGCTCTCCCTCGCATCCATGCACTGGAGCATCCAACGGGCGTTTCTAATGATGGGTTACACCATCGAACTGATGAACCAGTGGTTGATCGATCATGCCTTTACGCCGCTGATTGCCCAGACCAATGCCAGCCTGCAGGTTGCCGTGACTGCGGCTTTTGCCGTCGCGCTGCTCACGCTGGGGATTACGTATCTGCTGGCAGCCTTTGCGCGTTTGCGAGTGGTCGAAATCAAGAGTGCAATTGCCTGGTATCTGGCGGGCGCGGTCTTTTTCACGCTTGGACCGCAGCTTTACCAGGGCATGAATGTCTTCCGGCGTGAACTATCGCAGGCGTTTTACACGAGCAGCCTCAGCGGGCTGCAAGCGGCGGCAGGCAGCGCCTTCGCTTCGCTCGATACCGTCGCCAGCAGTGACCTGGCACTGACGAACCTGTGCGACAATTTCGGATCCTATATGCCCGTCTGGACACCGACGGTAGATGGTCTTGATGTCGCGCTGGCATACCTTCGCGCCGACGGAATTGATGTGATGGGGTATCCCTCAACGCCGCGTGATGTCACCTGCCAGCCGCACCCTGCCGATCCGGTCACCGGACAATGGACGGCGGGCGCAGTTCCCTGGGAATGGCGTCGTCCTGGCTCGTTTTTTGCCAATGATACGGACACTGTATTCTTTCCCGCAATGACGGCTGAACAGCGCAGTGCTTCCATTAATATGGCGGCGTCAGCCCATGGGCGAATGCTGACAGGCTGGTCGCTCATTCTGTTCGGCATCATTGAACAGTTGGTGTATCTGCTGCTGACGGTGGCGCAGGGTTTAACCTTCATTTCCTTTAGCGCCGCGATCCTGTTTGCGTTTTTCAAGAAAACCGAAGTGATCGCCCGTTCGATTGTGGATTTATGGATCGAACTGATCGTGCAAACCGTCGTGATCGCGCTGATTCAGTCGCTCGTCGTCACGTTTTTCCTGGCGGGAACGGTGAGTAGCAACGGCGTGGTGGTATTGGGTGTTGGGCTGATAAGCCTCGTCTTTATGGTCATCGTCCTCTGGTCAGGCGTCAAAGCGGTCTGGAACAGCTTCAATCGACTCTTTAATGCTTTCGGACAGGCAGCCGGTGGAACGGTGCTTAGTCCGGGTGCAGCGTCAGTTATGGGCGTGTCCGGCGCTGCGGGTGTCGCTCTGGCGGCTGCCACAGGGGGTGCTACGCTGCTTGCCGGGGCAGTCGGAGCAGGCTCCAACGCGCTGGCGGGTATGACCGCCCTGCAACAAGGGGCAACCCCCGCGCAGGCAGCCGGTTTGACGATAGGTGGTGTTCAGGCCATAGCAAGTGCGGCGAGAACGCTGTCTTATCTGCCGGGATTGCGTGGGACGGCGCTGGCAGAAGCCGCCGAACAATTCACGGAAGGCGCGGTCACGCGGCGTGTTGCCCGTGATGTGCCGCTCGTAGGTCGGGTCACGGGACCGCTCATCGGCGGCATGCTGCTATCTGATCGCCAAATGGATCACGCGGAGTATGACGATCAGGGGCGAGTCATGGGGCGTCCAATGCTCATCCCCGCCGTCGGGCGCGGGCTGGAACGCTGGACACGAACAGCTCACCCATCCGGATCTCAACCGGATACCTGGGTTGAGGATGAAAATGGCGACCTGATTCCAGGCTTCACGGCGCTGAAACCCAGACGGCTCGGCAACTTCACCCCACTGCAAAACACCGCACCTGAATCGACGAGTTCACAGACGGATCGACAAACCTATGCGGACGATATGCGCGGTGAGGAACTTGAGCAGCACCTCAGCGAAACGCTGACCAGCGTGATGACTCGAAATGACCACGATATACCACTGGCGGGTGAACTTCGCATCAGCGGTGTTGATGCAGTTGCTTCCCTGCTCGGCGATGTGATCCAGCGGGCAATGGTTGAGCGTGGCAGCGAAGCGAAAACGGGTCTCGATCATCCCAACGCCGGGCAGTCGATGGCACGAGAAATGGGTCTCATTCCGTCTGCCGACAATATTTACCCCATCCGCGAAAATCTGGCGCGGTTTGGTATGTTTCTGGATCAGGCTCTGCGTTCAGGACTGCTACCCGGTCAGATTGAATCGCTTGTCCGTGACGTGAAACAGTCCCCTGACCATCGAGTATCCGCTGAAGCGCGTCACCAACTGGTGAACACAGTCGTTTTAGAGGGTGGTCAGTCGCCCGCACAGGCAGAAACCACCCTCGCCCGACTTGAAGGCGCAGCCGTGCTGCTGCCCGATCAGGTTGTTGCCATCGGTACCGTAACTATGCCCGTCGCATCGCAAGACTAGAATGAGAAAGGTACATCTCCGTGAATGAAGAACTGCGCTACTTTGACCTGAATGAATTGAAGGCGATGTCACTTGATGAGCTGCGGGCAGTCTGGGATTTAGTGCCGACGGAGCGCCAGCGGCTGTATCGCCAGACCTACGAACGGGAGGTGAAGACCGCCGGCGCGGAAGGGTCTGATCTGAAAGAGCGCTGGGTCGCACGCGAATTAGTCAAGCGGTACGCCGGGGCAGCCCTCATCCCCATTGGCAGCCGCTGGGCACGCGCCCCCAAACGACTTCAGGAAGCGGCGCGGAATGGAGAAGCCAGTTCGCCTGGCGAGCCGTCTTCCAAACCGAACAAACCCTCTGCCAAAATATTGATTTCGCTCGGTGTAGGGCTGCTGATTTTCGCTGCAATGCTGCTGATGCGAAACGGGATAGCCTCAAACAATTCCGTCACCGCCACGTCACCAGGTGACGCATATGACCGTGACTCGACCATGACACCGCTCGCGCTCGACGCTCAGGATGAGGTAATTCAGGGTGGCGATGCGGCACGCGAACCGGTCTATCCGGTCAGTCTGCATATGACGATACCGGATACTGGATCGCCGCGGGTGTGGATTGTCCAGCGCCGAGCGGTGCAGGCTTCGGAGTGGAATTATGATCCGAATCCGGACACCGCCTCATTTCTGAACGGAATGCGTGTGCGCCCGATCATCGGCATTCCCTGGTCCGAGGAAAACGCAGAATGGTTTGCACAGCTTGGCAGCGGCGCAGAGTTCCGCCTGCAAATGAATACCGGCGCGATCCTGACGTTTGCCTTTGAGGAAAAGCAAGAAGTCCGTCGCAGCGACACGAGCCTATTTCGTCAGGTCAATCCGGGACTGGTCATACTCCTGCTGGGAGAGCTTGACGATGAAGGGTTACCAACCGCATCGCGCACGCTGGTGACCGCAACCTATCATGCTGAACAGGAACTTTCCCGAACCGGTGAACTCATGGGCATGTTTCCATTGCAGGCGACGGCAACACCCCCTTTCACGCCAATACCCTCGCCAACTGCCGTTCCGTTCGGCGGCATGAATATGCAGGTGATTGCGATCACCAGCACTGAACAGCAGATCACGACGCGGGTGCGGCTGTACAACGAGAGCAATTTATCCATTCCCATAACGCCGGAGGACATCTGGTTGGCATTGGGATACACCGAAAACCCACCCGGTCCCCGTACACCTGCTGAAACGTTGGCACCCTTCGAGCTGCTGCCGGGTCAGGCAGCGGACATCACGATCGTTTGGGTATGGCAGGGTGAACCGTTTGCCAGCCTGGGCGTCGGCGACTATCGGTTCGCCATCCAGCTTGTCCATACCTAAAACCGTGTTACCGGCACATTGCAGGGCATTTCTGGCATACAGTGATAACGTCCACGTATTCAGCGTTTTGCCGGGCTGGATGGTACGGATATGCCTCAGTCGTTTGTCGTGTGCCCAGAGTGCCAGCGGGCAGATGCTGTCCGTAAAGTGACCAACATAGTCGCCGACGGAAGCGTCATGACAGAGAATTACGGCATTGGCTTGACGAACAGTGAACTGATAGGGTTGATGGGTACATCCACCAGCTGCTCCCTGCTGGCAGCAACGCTCGCACCCCCTGCCAAGCCTGTTTTGTCCTTCGGCTATGGCTGTGCTGGCTTGTTCCTCATTTTGAGAACCGGGTTAGGCTTGTTCTCGCTAATGGTCATTCTTGTCATCCTCACGCTTCTTTTCCCCATTCTTATGCCGGCATATCGAAACAGCCCCATCCTCCTATTTATCGTAATTGCGGGCATCGGCGCATTCCTGTTGCTATGGGTGCGCTGGCTCATCGTCTCATTCTGGCGAGATGTACACCGTGTTCGAGAAATGCAGCGGCGATATCCATCAGAACTGGCAAGATGGGAACGGGCAGTCGCCCGATGGAAATCTTTGTACTATTGTTCACGCGATGATGGCGTGTTTTTAGCGCACGACTCTTTCCTCGTTCCGGTGGCACAGATGAATGACTTTCTCTATGCGGGATCGAGAGAAAAACAGAAAGTCGACTCGTTAAATTTGAAATTGGAATGACCGAAAAACCGTACATAACCGTACATACCGTTCACTGTTTCGGGAGATGGAGCGAACGGTCATCCGTGACTACGCAACTGAAATTTTCCTGACCGTTCTGAAATCCTACATCGTTCATTCTGAAATCCTTCAACGGATCATCAACTTGTATTTGCTACCCTGTGAGCGTTCGTTTCTGCACAAGAGGGTAGTCAGCCATGAACCTTTCACAAGCTATTCAGGATCTATTCGGTGACATTCAGGACCTGGCGCAAATAATCGCCCCGATCGCCGCGATCATCGGTTTCATCGGGTTAGGCGTCATGTACATGGGCAGCTCATGGCCCATCATTGGTGACTGGAAAAAGGACAATCCGAAAGCCGCCAACCAGGTCGTCATCGGTCTTCTCTTCGTCGTCTTCGCCTCAAGTGTTACGGCACTGATCTCCTTCAGCTAATCAGTTTAGAGGCGGGATGATCTGTGTCTGCTGATTTCAAGTCTCATATCCTGAGCCGTGACGAAAAGGGGTTCGCCGGGATTCCGTTCAAGCGACTGCTGCTGGGCGGGGTGGTCGGTGGACTGGCGTACACGGTCTTTCGGCTCACGCTGCCAGGCGCGGCGATTCCAGCAGGCATTGTGACGCTGTTCACCGTCATCCTGCTGACTGGTTTGCGCGGCGGTCTTCCGCTGTGGATGCGACTCTGGCTCAGTCTGCGCGGCTGGTTACTCATTCAGGCGGCTTCTCACCCCAAAGGCGTGATTGACGAACTGGCGCGTCTCATCAATCTGAATACCGCTCTGGCACGGCTTTCCGGTGAGGCTGCTTTCGCATCACTTCGACACGCACCCGATGTGGATTTACGTGAGTGGGCGACGTTTGCCCGTCCGCACGATCTGGATCGCGGGGATGGTCTGGTGTTTGTGGATGCCCCGCTGCAGGAGCGCATCTCATGAGCAGCATCGCCCACACGTTTCTGATTGAACCGTTTGACATCATGCTTCATGCGACGGAAGAAGGCGTCATGGGGCTGCAAACGCGGTTCTCAACCTGGCTGCGGACGCTGGCAGAACCAGCGCGGTTTCTTTGCTGGCAGATGCCCGCCACGCTGGAAGATAAAATTGCGGCGCTGGAGCAAACGACGCAATCAGTCACCGATGAACGCCGTCGCGGGCTGCTGGTGGAATATCGCCGTCATTATGAACACATGGATGCGCATGCCGACTATCAACGGGCGTGGTGCGGCATGGCATTATGGATGGATCAAAACCCGCGCACGCTGGTTGGCGGCATGTCGTCCGCGTTTGCAACGCCGGTCATTGAAAGCGCATTTCCCGCCCTGTTCAGCGGCGAATATGCCTTACGAAATCATCCTTACTGGCATCTTGCGCCCGCCGGACGACCGGGTGGGCGTCCATTGTGGGCGATTCTGACCAGCTATGAGTTTGCGCCCTCGACCTGGAACTTTTTTCGTCCACTCCCAGCATTACTACGCCTGAATATCCCGCTGGCTGTCGCCGTAGACATCCCGAAATCGTTTGAACGCAGTGGCGCAATTAATGCCGTCGAAAATATCATCCAGGCATATCAGGTGCATCTGGCGGGAGTGCGTGGTGAAGACAGCCGTTCCGTGCAGCGCGTGATGGACTGCCGACGCGCCTTGCAGGAAATCAATCAGGGTGATGCGCTTCATCTCGTCCAGATCGCCGTCGCGGTTGCGGCGGATGATCTCAGTACGCTCAGAGAACGCATCGGCACGGTCATTAACGAAACCCGCGCCTGGTTTTCACTGCGTCAGGAAGTGGGTGAGCTGCTCTCGCGTGCTGTCGGACTCTTTACGGCACAAAGCAGTAAGTCAATCGCACTCCCAGCCACCACCTGGCCCATCACCTCACGCGAACTCGCCTTCATGCTGTCTCCACTCGGTTATCGAAAACTCTCCAATACCGATGGCATCTTGCGTGGTGAAGCCGTTGGCGGCGCGTATCCCGTCTTCCACAATTCCTGGCGCGACCGGCGAGCGACTCATGAAGTATGGGTTGGGCAGAGCGGCTATGGAAAAACCTTCGGCGTTAACTGCTATTTATCCCGCGAGTATGCCGAAAACGGTATCCCCTTTGACCTGCTCGAACCGATGGGGCATGGACGCCACATCGCCGCCGCGTTTGATCTGCCTTGGTACGTCATCAGCGGCAAAGCGACCAGGCTAAATCCACAGGATGTGATGTTCCCGACCCTGCTTGAGCAGAAGTCGCACGTCACGCGCATTTATGAAACGGTGCTGGGACGCCCGCTGTCCGGTGGTCAGCGCGAAAATCTGGAGCGCGGCTTGCTTGGCGAAGCGCTCGAAAAAGTTTATGCGGGCTTTCCCGACCTCAGCCAGATCACGCCCGAAGTCACCCCAGCGTGTGACATTGTGTGCGATGTACTTTACGGCTTGGGCGATAAACCTGCAGCACAGCAGATCGCCCGCGATTTGGCAGATGAACTCGCTGGCTTATGCTGTGGCAGTGGGCCATTCGCTGGATTTCTCAATGGCAGCACCAATCTCGATCTGACGCGCGGCGGTCGGGTGTGGATTGAGCCTCGAGTCTTCAGCTTCCATGAACTCGAAGGCGATCCGATCTTGCAGGCGCTGGCGTACACGCAGGTCTTGAGCGCCATCCGCCGTGACAGCCTGATTGATGAGCAGCCGCGCATTATCGCGGTGGATGAAGTCTACCGCCTGATGCGACATCCATCCCTGCTCGATTTTCTAATCGAAGCGACAAAAACCTTCCGCACACGCCGCAAGAAAGTGCTGCTGGTCGATCAACAGATGTCCGTTTTTCTGGAAGGCAAGGCACGGCTGATCTTCGAGAACTGCCCGATCCGCGTCATTTTCTCGCAGCGGCAGGGCATGAACGTTTTCCGCGATGATGCGGCATTTGCACACCTCAACCCGCAGCACCGCGACATGATCGCCGCCCTGCCGCGATTTCACTCGGTTCTCGACATTCAGGATGAAGGCTTGTGGTATGTCTACAACGTTCCGACGGCGGGGGAACTCGCCCGATTTCAGGCAACCTGAAAGTCAGGAGAAGAAATGGGAAAGAAGACACCCGTTGCGCCGTGGCAGGAACTTGAAGGACAGGCGTATCACGCATACCGCGAATGGCCTGTCTGGCTCATGCTGCGCGAACGTGAATTGTCCATGCGAATCGGCAGCCGCCACCCGAAGGATGGTGCGCCAACATCTGCGCCAGCAGGCGCTCAGCCTGTGCCGAAGCAGGAAGTAAACCCGTCTCAGGAAGGAGAAAACCCATGAATCTCATGATTGTGGATTCCCCCGCAATTGCCCGGCAGCTTTCGGAAGTGCTGGATAAAGATTGGCGCGTTGAACCGTGTCCGATGAGCTTGTGTCGTCTGAATATTCTCCACGGCGAGTTTATGCGAGAGATGCCAGAAACGATTGGACTGGACATCCCACGCGCTTCACAGAACACCGCACGCCGACTGCTCAAAGTCGCCGTCGACGCCGATATCATCGCGCTGGCGACCGCCCCAGACCGTGCCGGCGAGGTCAAAGCGTGGGCGCTGATGCGACTGCTGGAATCGTTGGGAAAAGAAATTATCCATCGGATTGATCCGGTTCAGTTCAATCGAGAAAGTATGGAAGCGGCACTGGAGGTTCATCGCCTGCTGAACGGGCAATGGGTTTTGGCTGAACTGACACGGCAGGTCGCGGAACGAATGATCGAAACGGCAGTTCGCGGTGCCATGATCCCGTCGTTTGAGCGGTTACCGTTTCCAACCTTCGCCGAACTGCGAACCCTGATTTTACTTGCGGAACGCGAAACACAGTCCGCCGTGGGGAAACCGGCTGCCTGGTCTTTCACGGCAGCAATGCGAGCGAAAGATCAGGCACTTCAGGCAGAGTTGTTTCATCCCGACGGGCGACTGCTCACAATATCGAATCACGCCAAAGCACTGGGGCTGGTCGAACTCCTCAAAAGCGGCGTTTTCTGGGTCGAGAAAAGCGGTGTTCGGACAGTTGAACGCGCTCCATCTCCATCATACACACTCGCCAGTCTCCTCCTGGAGGCTGAACGTCTGCTCCAGTTGACGCCTGAACGTACACTGTTCCTGTTGCAGACATTGTATAAAGGCGGCTGGATTTCCTGCCCGACGAGTGTCAGTGTTCCGCTTGCCGCGCTGACCGACGCGGTGAAGGCTCACATTCGCCGTGAATTTGGCGAGGCATACCTATCGATTCAGCCCGTTGTCAACGGGATACACACAACCTACATTCATCTATCCTCGCCCACAGCAGCGGGCGACGGTGCGAGGTTGTACGAACTGATCTGGCGGCGCTTCTGTGAGGCACACATGGCACCCGCACAGGTCGAACAGTGGCGGGCGCGGATTCAGGTGGGTCGGGTCTATGGTCAGCCTGCACCGTTGGTCTTTCGGGCAGAGAGGGAAATCACGATATTTGACGGTTGGCAGCGGCTCTCAGCAAACGCATCTTCAGCAACCAATCAGCCTTTGCCAGCAGTGAATGAGGGTGAAACTATCATCTGTGAAGGGATTGAACTACAGCTCTGCCCTGCGGATCAGTCTGAGTCCCTCACGACTGCGTCGCTGATCGCGCAGCATGGAATCGCGGAGCCTAAATCCTGGGCCAATGCCTTGAAACATTTGAAAAAGCTCGACTATGTCAGCGAGGAGAATGGAGTCCTTTTGCTGACAGACGATGGGCGGCGGTTCACCGACTGGTTGCAGAACGACTTTGGCACGATTCTCAATTCGGAGTTTACCCAGGCGCACAACGAGCGGATCGAGCGCATCGCGTCCGGGAGTGAGACGGGCAAGGATATGCTGAATGATCTCTTTGAAGACATTGATGCGCTGATTGATTACCCTGGACCGGAAGCGAACGAGCATCAGCCCATCCTGCTGCAACCGATCCCAGTGGGAGGCAATTCATGAGCAAGCCACTTATCACCGACGTTGAGCAGATCGAACGTTTATTCAAGTTTGATTCTTTGCCTGAAGCGCACTCGATAGACAAAGGCTATGTAGCGGAAGATGATCCGTTTCTTCCTTACGCTGCGAGGGAAACCGCTGATCCAGCGCCATTAACGACGGTGGAGACTTCCTTTTCGACGGATGAGGGTTGGCGCTGGCATGACGCGGCATTGATCGCTCAGGAGCAACCGGACAGTCCAATGGTCGGGCGCTATGCGATTGGGGCGGTTGATCTGTATGCCAACGCCATGACAGGCGATCTGGGGGGCAGCTATCTGGAGATCGCCCGCTTCGATGACCTTGACGCGGCGGACGAGTTCTACCATGACCTCCGCTCCGAAATCCACGACAAAATGTTGCTGCCGTTTGAACTGACAGACTTTGCCACGGATAAGGCGCAGTTACGCGCTCACGCACCCGGTACGCCGAAACCGGAATGGCGCATGTGCGAACCCGCCGAGTACGCTGCTTATGAAGCTCTTCGTTCACTCGAAAGTGAAGACCTCTCACTCACCCGTGACGAACCACAAATCGCAGCGCCATCCGTCAGCGCTTTGCACGAGATCGGCATTACAACGGTTGGCGGTGATCTCGACCACGACCCGCCGCCCTTCTTTGATGCTGAAACCAACACCGCCTACTGGATCGGTATTTTTCAGCCTGACCTGGACGATCCGTCAGCGTGCGTCACCAGTATCCTGTCACTCACACGCAATGAGCAAACGGGCGAAATGGAGGCGCAGCTTGCCCCGTGTGTTCCGGGCGACTGGCAAAAAGCGCATGGCGCAGCGGAATATCTGCTTGATGTCCTGGACAAGAGCGGCATTGACCGCTGCCTCGAAGTTGCCGAAGGCATGGCGCTGGCTGCTGATCAAACACGGCTGTGGGAAGCTGAACGCGGCATTCCACTCGAAACGGAGACCGCACAACACATTCAGGAATACACCCGTGATCACTGGGAAATTGAATTATGAGAGGCGCACGGAATTTTTCGCTGCGATTGTCTACGGAGGATCATGTACGTCTCAGACGGATTGCGGAACGGCTAGCAGTAGATCGCACCGAGGTATTGCGTCAGCTAATTCGACGAGCATCAGGCGAAATCGCAAGGGAGGGTCAGTTCACTATCATTTTACATGGGCGTTCCGGGCACCGATTTTGCGTTAGTTTGATTCGAGGAAATAAAGATGGCATCTAAACCACTTCCTTCCAATGAACCAGAATTTGATTTGCAACCGGAATGGAGCGAAGACATCCCCACAAACGCGCTTCCGCTAGATCCAGGGTTGCCCGTTACGCTTACCGACAATATGACGCCGCTCGACTCTGAAGGGCAGTATGTTTTCAGTCACAAAGATGACAAAGGTACCGTGCATTTCTTCGCTGTTGTCGATGTTTCTTACGATGAAGACTATGGCGACCTGTCGGATGAGTTGCGCTATTACCGTGCAGCGCGTTGTGATGATGGACGTCTTGTCTATGATGTACATTCTGTCATGCCGCTCGACGGTCGCTGGTCGTCCCCGCTACCGCAATTAGAGCTAATGCTGGAAAGTGGTGACCTCGAAAGTGCCCAAAAGCTGGCATTTAACGCAGCGCAGTTGAGCGGTTTTGGTTTTCCCCAGCCGCAGATCCTGCCACCGCTCAGCGTTGAAGTAGATTATGCCTTTGAAACCAATACAAGCGAAGATGGCGAACGGACATTAGAAGCAGTCAAGCGCTGGCGGAACGGATCTCAGGAATATGCGGTTCGGCAGCCTATTGAAACATATGATACGAGCGAAGAGCTGGCGTGGGATACTTCCGAATTAATCGAACTACGAAAGACTCATGGACTTGAAGCGGCGATGAATCTAGCGGAGTGGATGGCAGTTGAAAGCGGCGCTCTCAACGATGCACGCGACGATCCACGGCTGTTCACTGACGGACCACGCGATTCGTTCATAACAAACGCTGAACGTAATCGAAACATGGACGCAGATAGGCAGCCGCTCACGACCAACATTTTTGAACAAGAGATAAAGAGCAATCGTTTTCATGACCATTTTGACGAGACGATCTATCACCTGCTCGAACCGGTTGACCCGACGGTGAATTACTCGATTGAAGTGTTGTCGGCTGACCCGTGGACGCTTGAATTGTGCGCCCATAAATGGTGGTTTGAGCCGGATGGTCAGCTGAACCACACCGATCAGCCGCTCAAAGCCTACGACCTGGATTCGTTTGAGTTTGACGTTGAGCGTGAACGCGAGATCGCGGCGATAGACTGCGAAAACCTGCATCATTTGTATCAAGAGCAGGGACTGGAAGCCGTCATGCAGGAAGCGGAACGTGTCGCCATCACCAATCACGAACTCAACGAGGATCGCGCCGACGAGCGGTTATTCAGGAAAGGACCACCGGATCGTTTCAGGTCGCTGCGCGAGATGGAAATGACCGCTTTTCCATCAGCGCACGAAATTGGTATCCTTCACGAGATTAGCGATGATGACACTCAGCCCATTCCCACAGCAGAACCCGAACTGGATAGCTGGGACGAATTGATCGCCTACTATACTTCTGAAGATGTCGAACCGGAGCGGCACTACTGGCAGATGCACTATCGTCCCGTCGAAACGCCGGACGGTGTTTCGCTCGGCGTCGCGCTGTTTGTAACCGAATTTCCACAACTTCCTCCGGATTTTGATGATTACATCGACGAATTCGGCGTCACCGACGACGTATACCCGACGGAAGCCCGCACCGTCGAAATGGCACATTTTTCGAGCAAGTCGGACGCTGAAAAATTCGCCACTGAGTTTCGCTCATATCTCGTTCCGGAATTACTTGACGGTCCCGAACTCGCGCCTGAAGTGGCAAAGCTAGAGGGTTTTTCCGGCAAGTGGCAGGATATGAATTACCAGGAGATCGTCGCTTACATGAGCGGCAGGAGGACGATTGTGCGGGAAGAAAGTCAGTGGCATCTGCACAATCCAATTGAGGAAAGGGAGTTCCAGCAGAATATTGATAAATTACCCAATGACATTGACCTCTGATACTAAGTTTTGAAGTTTATCGAGTCGCGCAACTTCTTTCCTGCACGTAACGTAACTCGCCGGTAGCAGTGATTTTGCAAGACTTGAATTGTAGAAAGTTCAACTGTCTGCACGTCGATCACCATAAAGTTCTCTAATTCAATCCGTCCGCCACTAACCAGTTCCTCCGTCCACACCTCAACCAGCGTTTCGATGACCGCCTGAACATCACGATTTTTCAGCCGCGTTCGCCGTCCTATTTCCCGCACCATCTTCTTTTTGTTCAGGCTCATGGCGTTATTTCCGGCTCATGCTTCTTCACTTGCTGACGCATGGCACTCAGGCGGGTCGTCTTCACACCCATGCCGATTTTCATTCCCGACGTTTCGTCTATCTGCCGCATCAGTTCTCTCGAAGCGATCTCGATGGTGGAAGGTCCGCCTGCAAGTGGCTCGGCGGTAGGCGGGTCTGGCGGCGTATGCTTTGGCTCATCCAGGTAAACGCCACGCTCCAGGAGCAATGGTTCGTTAGTGCGTGCGCCAGACAAACGGTGTTTCCAGTCCTCACGTTCGTAAAATCGGGTCAGACGCGCATTCAGGATTGCCTGGGTCGCAAATCCCGTCTCAACATATCGGGCGAAAATGGTGCAGTTGCCAACCTGCGGCGTGATCACCTCATCAACCGTCAGTAGCGGACGATGGTGAAGATGACTGTTTGGGTTATCAATATTCGCGTCGGTTGTGGCTACGCCGCTTGCCTTGCTGTAAAAGTCGGCGGTATCTGCGTCGCAACCGCCATATACCACCTGCGTTGCCAGCCCTGTAAACAAAGCCTGTGTGCCTTCGCGCCCGTAGATCATCTCAAACTGCCCTTTCGTCTGTGCGCCGATCAAGATGCTGATTCGGCGTTTGCGAACGAGGTTGACGTCAGCGACAAGACTGTCGAGCTTGCCAAGCGTCGGGAACTCATCGAGGATGACGCCAACTGGCATGGGCAGCGGACCGTGATTCTGCTCGCCGATGGTGTCGAGGTCGAGCATGAGCTTCCGCAGGGTTGCACCAAGGTATGAAGCATACACAGCTCGCATTCTGCCGGGACACGTCAGCAGAACAATCGTCGGCTGCTTCACAATCAGGTCGGCGCTGAAGTCTGAGGTTGCGGTGTTGGCGCGGACATCCGTAGACGCCCATCCGGTTAGCGCCGTTGCCAGCGTTGCAATGACGTTCGACGCGACTTTGGCATCGGACGCGACGGATGCGATAAAGCTGTTTGCCAGCAGTGCGGCATCATCTTTTTTCGACTTGAGCGCATTAGCCAGCGCTTTCGTGTCGTTCATAGCGTTGTAAATGTCGCCGAGCGTATCGAAGCGGATGAGACAGGCTGCCAGTAATGCAGCCGCGCTGTCCGTCCAGAATCGATTCTCGCCAATCGCCGATGGCACCAGAACATCGGCGATGGCTCTCGCGTCGGAAACGGTGCTGATTTCGGCTGCCAAGTTGTAACGCGGACCGGCGGTGCTGGTCGGATCATGGATGACGACGAGATGGCGCGTGACTGCCGCGTACTGGATGACGTGCGCGGTGATCTCGCCCTGCGGATCGGCGACGATGAGCGAATGTCCCGCCAGCATCCGGTCTGCAATGCAGGGCAGGATGAGTCCCTGCGTTTTTCCTGAACCCGGACCGCCAAGCGTCAGAATGCCGCGAGCAATATCCTCCCCACTGAGGCAAAAACGCCCTGAGCCAACGTCCAAACGCCGCTTGTTTTCTCCCCAATACGCTCCCAGAAGCGTCAGCCCGTCCTCATCAGCGCGGCGAAAACGGCGATATTCGCGCAGTGTACAGAAATGCGACGATCCCAATGCACCGCGCCGAACGATGGGTGAACGCAGCCGATCTATTTTCTCCCGCAGCCAGCCGCCATCACGGAGCAGGCTGTGCAGGGCGATGGCGGTCACCAGCAGCGTAAACCCCAGAAGTGCCGCAAACATAAACAGCCGCGCTGCATGGATTCCAGGCGGAGCGCCGACGATCATTTCAATCCATGCGCTGGCGTGAGATTGCCGCCGTTGAATCGCCTGACCGCCAAGCAGCGCAAGAAACAACGCCGCCGCTGTAAGCATGGCAGTAGCGTAGGTTGCAATCTTCAAGGTGCGCTGCATTGCCGGCTGGCTGGACGTATCCTCGCTCGTGCGGCGAATACCCGCGCCAGAGGACGACGCCGAAACGATCATCAATACGGGTGCAATGCAGAGTAGAACAGACAAAAATGGCGTTAGTAGCTGCCTTCCGTCCGTAAACAACCAGTAGATCACAGAGAATCTTTCCGGTGGCTCATTCGTCGTCCTTTGAACCAGCAGATCACCGCGAGGAGCAGCAGCGCGGCATAAATTCCCTCGCTGGTTGACAACATGAACAATCGCCCGATGGCAGCGCCCGCGCAGACAAACGTGAGCAGCGCGAATATGCCAACGAATAATGGGGGATGAAGGCGCTTCATCATTCACTCTCTACCTATAATGAAAAGAAGTCATCATGGCTGATTGACAGGTCGTCTTTTGCAGGTTGTGGCTCTTCGCGCAGTCGCCGCCACTCGATACCGATATGCTGGTCGAGCGCTTCGGCAAAGTCGCGGCTGGCAATTTCACGAAACAGGCGGTCATGTCCTTTAGTGGCATTGTTGTAGACCGGCAATCTATCGGCAGCAGATGGCGCGGTACCGGGCAGGACGACATGCGTATGCAGATGCTCCTGCGCGGGTTCATCGCCGGTCGGTTTGGTCTTCGCCGTGTGCATCACATAGCTGTATTCCGGCACGTCGAAGCCTCGTTCGGTGTAGTAGTCCTCAACCACTCGCTCGGTCAGGTCATACAGAAGTTGGCGGCGCTGATCTTCTGGTACAAGTGCCATCAAGTCCGGTGCAGGGGAGATTACCCATGTCCAGGCGAGAACATGCTTGCTTTGGAGCGTATTACAGTCGTTGTAAATTTCCCGATGATGAACACCCAACCCATGATCCTGCCAGCGCTCATATTCATGAGACTGTGCCAACTGATTATTATTCCTGTCCCGAAACTGGAGGTACTTGAGTGTCGCCTTCAATCCCTGATGACCCGTTCCGCGACCTCGTCGTTGCGGTCCTTTGTAGCCCAAACTGGCGATGATGGCTGGTTTACCAGTCATGAGCCGAGTTTCAGTTCACGAACCGCGGCAATCTTCTTCAACAGTAAGTCGCCGTCCCGCTTGGCAATGACGATAGCTTCGTCTAGCGCCGTCTCATCTTCAAGCAATGCGCTGGTCACGACGATCAGAATATTCATATGGAACATCAGGCGGTCTTCAAGTTGATCGAGACGATCCTGTAGCGATTTCTGGAAGTGACGACGACTACCAGCGACATCCACCTGCTCATCCAGGTAAGCACGAATTGCCTCTCGAATGAGATCTGCTTCGCTGACATCACGCCCGCGTTTATCCACAAGCTGTGCCAGTAGATTGTGCATTTCCGGCGTCATACTGATGCTGCGCCGCACTGTCTTTGTCGCCATTGGATTGCACTTTCACACACAAATCCCTTAGATTGTCGCAAAAATGGAACGCTCACGTTGCGGAAAGATACAGTGTGAGGCACGTAATCTTTCAGGTTGTTAAGAAATATTTCAGTCGTTTGCAATGCAAATGATTTGCATTGCAAGCTATCGTGTCGTTCATTGAGGCTTAAACAGTTTTGGGGTCAAAATGAGGCTGGTGTGCCATCTAGGAGCGACCATAGCCGTCCACGTTCCGGGCAGCACCCCAAAGCACGGTCGGGGTGTGCCATGTGGTAGCCACCATTCGCGTTCACCGTCCCGCGAGGTGACTTGCTTTTACCTAGCGACTGCCTAAGCCTCGTCCACTTTGGAGTTCATGCGACGCTTCGTGGCTTAGGCAGTTCGGCGTCGCTGACGCGAGGCAGCTTCTATCGGTGTGAAATGCTGAGTCTCGGTAAATGCCCATTACAAATCGACCTTAATTGAAATGAATCGCGTATGTGATAAGATTAAGTTACTATGAGCCTAAGAAATCATGATTTCCCTATCACTATAGATACTTCATCGGGGAATATTATTGATGATTTCTTCATCCCTGCATTGAAGGCTTCGGTGAGATATGACCGTGGCGTTGGTTATTTCAGTGCTGGGTGGCTGAGGCTTACGGCACGCGGTATGGTCATTTTCGCAGAAAATGGTGGTCATGCACGATGGATCACAAGCCCTATCTTAGCTGAAGACGATTGGTTTGCGTTACAACAAGGAACTGCAGCCCGCAATGATCTAACATTGCGGACAGCTCTTGAACGAAACATCGCTGAACTTGAAAAAACGCTGGAAAAGGATACGTTATCCGCCCTGGCATGGATGGTTGCTGACGAAATATTGGATTTTCGACTTGCTTTGCCACGTAGCAAATTGAAGGATGGAGAGTTCCACGACAAGTTTGGTATCTTCACGGATGGCGAGGGAAATAGAGTCAGTTTTAACGGCTCATACAATGAGAGCATTCAAGGTACGCGGAATTACGAATCCATCCGTGTATTTTCCTCTTGGAATTTACCATATGCCTCATTAGTTCAAGCAGATTATGAACGGTTTGACCGTCTATGGAATAATCTTGACCCCAATGTTCAGGTTTACACGCTGCCCGACGCAGCCCGCGCTCGTATCTTAAAGCTGAGATCAGAAGCACGCCCTTACACCCTCTCGAATCGAAACGTTTTGACGCTTTCGGTCACTGAACCTCGCGTGCCACCAGAGCTTGCCTTGCGTGATTACCAACTTGACGCAATTGAGGCATGGTTTGCGAATCAATTTTGCGGCGTTTTGGAGATGGCGACTGGAACTGGTAAAACTAAAACTTCGCTTTCAGCGATGGCACGACTTTACGACCGAAATCGTCGTTTAGCAGTGATTATCACTGTTCCTTATCAACATCTCGTTGATCAATGGTTAGATGATGCAAAGACTTTTGGACTTCAGCCAATTCTTGCATACAAACGCAAAGCTGACTGGCTCAACAAGTTGCATCAGCAAGTGCTGGAATACAATCGTAATGATCGAAAGTTAGTTTCAGTCATCACGACCCATACCACATTTATTGACAGTGATTTTCAAGATATTATCTCTCGACTTCATGCCCCAAGTTTATTGATTACAGACGAGGTGCATCATTTGGGTGCTGCACGCAGTCGCGTTGCCTTGCCCGAGAACTTCTCCGCACGTCTTGGTCTGTCTGCAACGCCAGATCGCTGGTATGACGATGAAGGTACTGTTGCTTTGCGGCGTTTCTTTGGTAACACTGTGTATCGCCTTGATTTAGGCGAAGCCATTAGACGTGGGATTTTGGTTCCGTATGAATACTATCCTCAGCTTGTTGAGTTGACACTCGATGAGATGGTCGAGTACCAGGAAGTCAGTGAACAAATTGCTAAACTCGCCGCTATTCTCTCTGCAAAACATGACGAAAATCTAGAAGATCGGTTGGAAAGACTGCTTTTCCAGCGCACTCGTTTGCTTAACAGTGCCTCGGAAAAGCTCACCGCGCTCAAAACCTTGATTAGCAAAACCCCTGACGCTCAACACACACTTTTTTACTGCTCTCCCGAGCAAATCGATCAGGTATCTCACATCGTCGGGTGGGAATATGGGTGGAATATCAATCGATTTACTGCTGAAGAGAATAATGATGAACGCCAACGATTGTTGGCTGACTTCGATAATTGCAATATTCAAGCATTAGTGGCTATGAAGTGTTTGGACGAAGGTGTTGATGTCCCAAGTACACGCACAGCCTACATACTTGCGAGCAGCAGCAATCCACGCGAATTCATTCAAAGACGTGGGCGTGTCCTACGACGCGCACCACACAAGGAAAGTGCAACCATTTATGACTTTATCGTTGTGCCGTCGCAATCATGGTACATTGAGAATAGTGCAAACAGCGATAGGAGCATTGTTGAACGGGAGTTTCGACGCTTCAAGGAATTTGCTGATAGCGCCCAGAATAAGCATCAAGCCTTGAGCGTCGTCTGGGACATCGCCGAACGGTACGGTATCCGTCTATAGGATAAATCATGGCATCATTGCAGACACAAATTGAAAGTCTATTCGACGGTATTGAACCGGATGTCCTTGAACTCGTGACCAAGGTCATTGAGATTGAGAAGGAATTTCTCCATTTGGAGAGGCCACACGGTGTCATGGAGAAAATTGAAGCGGCATTGGACATGGTTGCTCAGGCTTCAATCAAGAATGAGGCGCGTTCATGAGGATTGAACGTGTCGATTTGCTCAACTTCCGACAGTACTATGGTAAGCAGCGCCTCAGATTTTCCACACATGACGAACAAAACGTCACCATTATTCACGGTGTAAACGGCGCAGGAAAGACATCTCTGTTTCTTGCATTAAATTGGTGTTTGTACGGCGAAGGTGTTGATAATATTGGTCAAATTATTAGTAAAGAGGCAGTAAGTCGTTCACAGCCCAGTGCTATCATTGACACCAAAGTGGATGTTACTTTCCACCATAGCGGCAAACGCTTTACGGCTTCTCGAAAACTCACCGGACAAATACAATCGTCTGGGAAAATCATTGAAGCCAAAACCGCCGCCGAATTTGTCCTCATGCGGACACCACCCTCCGGAATTTTGGAGCGTGTGGATAATCCTATTGGGACGATGAACACAATATTGCCCACTAACGTACGTACGTACTTTTTCTTCGACGGCGAGAAGATCGATAATTTTGCGCGTCCTGAGCAAGCAACTGAAGTGGAAAAAGCAATTTATCAGGTGCTAGACCTTGAGACACTCACGCGGGCAATGCGTCACCTTCAGAATGCTGCTCAAGATCTGCGGGGTCAATTGAAGCAGATTTCAACCGGTGAGTTACAACAGCTTGTCGGAGAGGACGAGCAAGCACGAGCAAGAGAAACCAAGCTGCTCGAAGACAAAGATAGATTGAAGCGCGAGTATGTTGAGATTCAACGGCATCTCGATGAGGTGAATAAGCGATTACGTGACTTTGAGTCCGTACAAGAACTTCAACGACTTTACGACCAATACACACGAGGCATCGAGGTTGCCCAGCAAGACCTAGAAAAAGCTGTTCGAGCAATTCGTGATAGCGTAAGCGGCAGCTATGTTCGTTTTTCCTCTCCAGCGATTGACGCTGCACTTGCCATTCTAGAGGAAAAGCGTCAGCGGGGCGAAATCCCCAGCAATATCCGTGAGCAGTTTATTCAAGACCTGCTTGCTCGGCAAATTTGTATTTGTGGTCGCCAATTTTCTGACCATGACGAGGCATTCGCGCATCTAACACAACTTCTGAAAACCGCGACCCCCACTTCACTTGAAGATGACATTATTGAGACAGCGGGGCGACTTCGTGGGTTGCTTGACACCGGGAATAAACACGCTGTTGAGTTAAATACTCGGATGACCGAGCAAGTAGATTGGCAGGATCGAATTACAAGCCTTACGGCACAGCGCGACGATGTTCATCGGCAAATGAGGGGCGCCGATGAAGAAGAAATACGTGAACTTTCCCGGCAAAGACAAGAATTTGGCGATGATCTCAACACAAACCTTGTTGATCAGGGGCGTGTTGAAGCGGATTTGGAAAGTGTTCGCGCACGGATCAAGGAACTTGAACGGCAAATCGAACAGGCAAAGAAAAGTGATAAACGCGCCCGTCTGCTAAGCCGGAAGGTTGAATTAGCACAAAAAGCGGCGGACAAAATCGATGAAGTGCATGATACTTTTGCATTCAATAAACGGGTAGAGATCGAAGAGGAGACACGTCGCATCTTTCATTTGCTTGCCTGGAAAGGTGAACACTTCCAGGAGGTGCGATTGACGGAGGATTATCAACTTGAAGTGATCGACCGCTATGGATTACCTGCACGTCCAGAGCTCTCAGCTGGTGAACGGCAGGTACTCAGCCTCTCCTTTATCACTGCGATGGCGATGGTCGCTCAGCGAGAAGCGCCATTGATCATGGATACGCCCTTTGGTCGATTGTCATCGGCACATCGTGAGGCGATCACGTATAACTTACCCATGCTCGCTCCTCAGTTGGTTTTGTTCGTAACCGATGAAGAGTTGCGGGACAAAGCTTTGGAGAATTTGAAGCCCCGTATCGGAGCAGAGTATCGACTGCGCTTTGATGCGAATACGAGCTGCACAACCATCGAGGAAATGAACTGATGCCCAATACCTTTGCTCGCAGCACCGGGCGTGTCAGTATCGACGCCGGCGTCCACGAACTCTACAAACAGTTGACAACAGGTAAGAGTGCTGAGGACTCGCCGTTCTTGACGATGAAAGACCTGTTTATGCTGGCTGCCTGTACAGGATTTCGGATGCAACAGGGGAAAGCCCTCGGCAAGCGTGAGCAGCCTTTTCACTACTCGGTGTTCACCGAAGCAGAAGATATTCCAATTCTAAAGGCAATAGCAATTGCTACGACAGGGGATGTCTCTGTCCTTGCTGACCCCGATCAGATAGTCCAGATCGCTGAAGAGTATGCAAATGCAGGGATCAACGAGATTAGAGCCGTTGTCGCAGATAATGCTGGGCTACCACTTTGGAATTTAGTTGAAGCGCTACGTTGACAAAGGACAACTTGAATGAATCCAGAAAGATTGGTTGTCGGTGAAGTAATTAAAAACCGATATCCATTGTATGTTCCGATGTATCAGCGAGGATATGCTTGGGAAAATGCAGAGATTGATGATTTCACTGATGATTGCCTAAATTTGTTTAAGCGTCTGACAGCAGGAAAGAATGTCGGGCACTTTTTTGGTGGAATTGTCACGATACAACTGATGGTTATGGGACGCTCTCAGGGATCAAAACTTGAAATTGTAGACGGACAACAGCGTCTTGCAACCTTTACACTTGTAATGAGCATGATTGTTCAAAAGCTAATAGAGGTACAAGCATTAGCAAAAAAACAAGGTGATTCAAGAACAGGAGCTTTGGCAGAAATCGAAGCAAAGGATATTCAAGACAGCTATATTTATTACTATGAAACTGACTATCTCTCTGCTTCTCGGAAGCAGCATCATAGGTTAACGCTCTCTGATCCAGACAATACTTATTTTGAATCATTAGTACGTGGCGAAGTGATCCGCCCATCCAGAACTGCTCCTGCATCCCACAAACGACTATATAAAGCGGCAAAGTCCATAAAAGATAACTTAGTTAAGCGTGTAGTCGAGTCCTCCACTTTGGCAAGTGAGCAGCGCGAACAACTTGAATTATTACGACGTGCTCTGACGGAAAGCTGTTATTGCATCTTGATTAGAAGTACTGAATCACATGAAGCTTATCAGCTCTTTTCAATTCTGAATGATAGAGGTAAATCCTTAACCGCGGGTGATCTTCTTCGGTCTTACACTCTGGAACTATTAGAGGGGTATAACAGTCAGCAAGAAGAAGCAAAAGATATGTGGGATGATATTCTATCTTATAATACTCGTTTAATTGATGGGTTCTTGGGTACATATTATGCTTCAACAATGGGAGAACGAAGCCCTAAAGGAGAACTTTTCAGGGATACGAAGGATACTTTCTTTGAATCTATAAAACCTCTCGGCACGTCTGAAGCCACTGCGATCCGCTCCAAAATTGCGACATTAAGAGATGAGCAGCTAATCTACAATGAAATTGTAGATTCCAAATGGTCATTTAATGAGGGATCCACTGCGAACGCTTGGGAAAAAGCACGCTTACAACGCTTAATAGGTGTTCTCAAGCATGATTTGTGTGTACCACTACTGTTGAGCTTGTGTATTCATAGTAACGAACGAACTCTAGTTACAGTATTACAGTTGTTGGAACGATTTGTATTTCGCTACATACATGTAACAGGAGGTGATGCAAATCCATTGCGAGAAATTTATTATCATCACTCAAAAAAAATTAGGGAAGGAGAAGTGTTCAATTTTGCTCGATTTGAGCGGGAACTATGTGAGTTATCCAACAAGAGCGCATCTGATGATGTTTTTAAGGCTCAACTTATGGACGGTAGTTTAGACTACAATGATCGATCAACTCAGCAGAAAAGTTACATAAAGCACTTTCTTCTAACGCTCGATGATCATAGTGAATGGTATGACAGAAATAAACTACAACCGAGACTCGGTAAACCGCAACCTAGTATGGTTGAGGTCGTAGATATTGTCACTGCAACAATCGATCACATCTACCCACAACAAACGCCAGAGGATCAGAAAGTTCCCTCCCTCGAAGAGCTAATACATGATATTGGCAATTTAACTTTACTATCTGGTGAAAATAATAGTCGAAGTGGAAATCGTTCATTCGCCGAAAAGAAACCAATGTACGCGCAGTCGCGATTGAGTTTAACGCGAAATCTATCTGTGCTATCGATTTGGGACGAACAAACTCTAAAAGAGAGAAGAGACTTGATGATCGACATGGCGTTGAAGATATTTAAGATTGGTAATTGCTGATCAAACCGCGAATCTATCTCTATTAAGTAGATGACGTGATTCTTCCTAGGCTGATTGCGCTATGTGCCCAGTTCTCCCCGAATCCGAGCGAGAGGAAATATGTGGGATGTCTCGACCTTTGGCGCAACTGCTGTACCAGTGTCGGGTTCACCTGCTCGCGTTTTGCGGTCGCGTTTCCAACAGCAAAAAAGGTGGTTACCGTTAGCGCGGAGCAAATCCTGTTGGTAAATGACGCCACTGGTTACCCGTGGGTGTAAGGAAGAACCACGGATTGAATATCAGCCGACCCTCATAATAATGCGGTCCTCGCCCGGCTTGATATATAGGAGCAGCCATTCGGACTCTGCCCACTCTGCATCAATCATATCAGAGGGACATTATTGCTCACCCTTCATCCCTTTAGTTTATCTTCTCCTAAATTCTCAAAAACGTTAGCGTTAGTTGTTTTATCATACGGATGCAAACCCTAAAAACAAGTTGTGTGAACTAAATCCTGCCATATCCGGTTTCATCTGGCAGAATATTGCGTATCCCACCACGCGGGTTTTCGACATCTCCATCCCGGCGAGGAATAATATGAAGATGTGCGTGTTCTATGGTTTGCCCTGCGGATCCGCCGATGTTGAATCCAATATTGAAACCAGTGATTGCTTGATCCTGTCGTTCGAGAGCCGCAGTTACGTGCTTGGCAAGTTGAAATATGTCGGATATTTCCTCTGAACTTAACTCAAAAGCATTTCCAACATGGCGCTTTGGTATCAACAGAGTGTGTAACGTGGAGACTGGATAATTATCCATTATCTGTTGAGCAGTGTTGTAGACCTTGACTACACGGTCACCCAAATTGCAAAAAATGCAAGAATCCAAAGAAGATTCACTTCCATAGTCGCGGAAATCCGTCCTATCTCTGTTTCCCTTGGAGCGATTGCATCGGTCACAGAGCGCCTGAAGGTTACTGATGTCGTTACCCCCGCCTTTCGTGCGTGGAACTATGTGATCAACGTCGATTGGCGTAACTGCTATTGACGCACCACATAGAGCACAGCGTCCTTTCGCCCTCTTCAGAACTTCATATCGAACACTTCCAGATGACAGACTATCGGGATTGTATCTGTGATCCCCAATAACTCCTTTGTGGCTCTGAAGGTAAATCTGTATCTTCTCGTCGCACAGACCAAGCAGTTCAGTTGTTTGCTCTTCCGTTAGTTCATCAACTGGCACAGTCAATCGAAATAATCCGTTCCTTTGTGTCTCAATGATCCCATGCTGAGTAAGGACTTGTCTTGGATAACGCTTGATGACGCGAATGTAGTAGTCAATTTGTGCTTCATCGAAGCTCAATGCATTTTTGGCGATTTCGCGAACGGATGCTTGACCCTGATGTTTAAGCAAAGTGCGGATTACTACCGGTTGATAGATAAACGTCATTTTCATTTGATACTTCAGAAAATAGCGAAGTTCTTCAAATGTCAAATTCCAGTTCCTTCACTCAATGTGTTAGCGATACTAGCTTTCTCAATTTCCCGATACTCTCTGCAATTGAGGTTGTTGCTTGGGTAACTTGGATCTCATCATTGTCTCGACCTAGACCCATTCTTATTGCGCTATGTGCCCTATGTTCACCAAATCCAAGTGCAAGGATAACATGAGAAGGCTCAACACTTGCAGATGTACACGCAGATCCCGTTGAAAGAGCGATATTCTTCAAGTGCAGGATAAGCGACCGGCTTTCTATGCCCTTGATGGAGACATTGAGGTTATGTGGAAGTCGCTGAGAGGGATGCCCATTGAGTTCCACATCGCCGAGTTGTTCACGAAGCTGCTGGAACATCATTTGCGTCCACTGACGATACTTCTCCCCTTCTCGCTTCATTTCTGCTTTTGCCAGTTCCAAAGCTTTACCCATCCCGACAATGCCTGGCACATTTAAAGTACCAGAACGAATTCCCAGCTCATGACCTCCCCCGTATATTACGGGTGCTACTTTCACGCGCGGGTTACGGCGACGTACGTATAGTCCACCAATTCCTTTGGGTCCGTAAATCTTGTGCGCAGAGAATGACAGCAAATCGATACTCATCGCTTCTACGTCAACCGGTACATGTCCGACCGCCTGGGCTGCATCCGTATGAAACAGCACCCCGTGTTCATGAGCTATCGCTCCAATTTCACTCACCGGTGCAATCGTGCCGATCTCATTATTGGCAAACATGATCGAGATGAGAATCGTTCGGGGAGTGATTGCGTGACGCAGGGCGTCAAGATCGACAATCCCGTATTGATCGACGGGTAGGTAGGTCACTCGTTTACCCATCTTCTCAAGACGTTTGCAGCAGTCTAGGATTGCCTTATGCTCGGTTACGCAGGTGATGATATGATCGCCTTTGTCAGCATACTTTTCTGCGACACCAAACAGAGCGATGTTGTCAGACTCAGTGGCGCCGCTCGTGAACACGATCTCTTTGGGATCGTTCGCGCCAAGAATGCTGGCACAGTGTTCGCGAGCTGCTTCTACAGCGTGCCTCGCTTCGTGACCTGCTTCGTGATCAATACTCGCCGCATTCCCAAAAATCTGTGTGAAATATGGAAGCATCTCTTCCAACACCCGCGGATCGACTGGTGTTGTCGCATTGTGGTCAAGGTAGATATAACTCGAAGTATTCACGATGATCCATTTTCTACTGCGGCGTTGTATTCAACTACGAGGCGGGCGAAATCGCCTAAGTGCTTCACTCGTCCAAATAAAAGCAAAACACCCCGATTCACATGCGCACGAAACTGAGCTTCCAGATCATGTTCCAGGTCAAGATCATCATGGAAGCATCGCTCTCGAAGGAGAGCAACGAAGTAGTCATCCCACTCCCCTAACAGCGTATACCGATTTATTTCCCGCTCACTATCTGGCGGGAAGGATTCTGGATCAGGAACGGTAGGATCATTCAGTGAGAGACAGAATCCAATTCTACAAAGCAAATTGGGATTCATACCCGTTCTAGCTTTGAGATGAATGAGACGCTGATCAACTTCTTTACAAACACGGAGGCGTGTCATTTTCATGAGATCGCATCCATTTCTGCGAAATAGCGCTCTTCGATTTCGGTGCGGTTCTGACTCATGTTGAAGTTCAACAAGTAGGCACGAGAAATTGATGGTGCCAATAACTCGTAGCCATCTGCATCTAATTCGGTATCAGTAGATAGAAGCACAAGCTGGTGCGCGGCTTGAGGGAAAAATTCGGTCAACAGTGTGTGCCGGTGATCAGTATCAAGGCGTCCCATTGGGGTATCGACAATAATTGGAAGCTGACGACCCGAGACAGATCTTAAAGCCCAAAGGAGTGACATTGCGTAGAGCTGGCGTTCACCGGCAGAAAGACTTGTCTTTGGGAGAACCTCTCCATTTTCTGTGTAAAGGGTGACGCGATAATGATCGGGATCAATCGCTACTCGGCGTACAAGCTGTTGCTTACGGCATAGGCGGTTGAAATACTCCGCCACACGTACTTGTAATTCGTTCAGCTTAATGTCTGTGATGCGTGCCTTGTATTCATCCAAGACAACTTGAATTTTTGCGGCACGCTCAACACGCATATCAATATCGCCCAGAGTCGCAATTTCAATCCAAGTTTTCCTGCGAAGCCGTTCAACTTCATCAAATTGAATTTGGAGCTGCCGGATTGCCTCATCTTTATCATTAACTTGCTGGTTGATCTCGCCAGTTTGCTCCGCAAGATTTTGAAACTCTTCAATCAGAGGATTTGCCACAGCCTCATCCGGGACCTGACGCAGCTCCTGTGCGATCTTCCTTTGTCGATCTTCTAACTTCTCTAGTTTCCGTCCCAGTTCTTCCATTTGACGCGGCGTTTCAGTCAGAACTTGATCTATGAAACCCATGATCTGTTCACGCCGTTGGGCAGAAAGTGAGTGCAAGGCAGGCTGATAATCCTCAGGTTGATCAGGAAGCAAAAGTTTTTCGATCTCTCGGGTAAGCTCTTGCCAATCGAGATCAGGAACATTGGCTAGAGCGCGTTTTCTGAACTCCTTACTCAATAATGCTTTCGTAATCTTTTCAGCCCCCTCTTTACGTAGTCGTAAAGCTAAACGGGTTTCTTCGGCTTGAGCTTCGTGTTGAAGTCGCTGACGTAATACCCGACTCCAATTGGGCGTTACAGCAAAGGGAAGAAGGTCACCTGCAAGGTCTCGAATATCGTTTCGAGTACGTTCCAACTGCCGTTCTGTTTCTTTTTGTTCGGCTTCAAGCCGTGCGCGCTCTTGAAGGAAGTTAGCACCTTCGCGCAGAAGTGCTTGCCGAGCTGTTTCTGTTCGCTTCCGCAGTTGATCCAGTCTCGAAGTTAAGCCCGCTTTGTCTTGTTTTAACTCTGACAACTCTTCTTCCAGCAGAACGGATTGAGTATGCAATTGTTCAGCTTGCATCTGAAGTCGTGAACGCTCTTGTTGCTCCTGCTGCCGAACATAAAGATCGAGATCCGCCTTTAATCGATCAACGAGGTTGAGGTTGAGTAACCCGCCCACAGCAGTTTCTAATGCCTCGGCTTCCGAATCATCATCAGCCAAGGCTTGAATCTGCTCACCGTCGAAGAAAAACAGATTTGCAATACCCGGTGGAATCAGATCACGAAGGAACTCATCCCAATGTGTGTCATCAACATCTTGAAAAATGCGTCCATCTTTGTAGATATAGACACGCTCTTGAACGCTTTTTCCCTCAACATTCCATATACGTTGTGCGTCATATAGACTTTGAACACCAGCATGAACAAATTCAAACCCAATTTCCACCGATGCTTGGTGTAGCAGCGTATTGTCAGCAGGGCGATGAATGCGTTCTTGGAGATAGGCGTTGTAATCGATTTTTCGGACACGACTACCTAAAGCATTTCGCCCGTAAAGGCAGAGACGAACCGCTTCAAGTAAAGTCGTTTTGCCAGCACCATTCTTCCCTCCAAAAAGTATCACAGGAGAAGTATCATCAGATAGCCGGTGCGGACTGAGATCGATGTTTACCTGCCCACGGAACACTCCGAAGTTTTCTAAAGTCAATCGTGTGAGAATCATTCTATTTCTGTCTCTTCGGCATCTCGCATCATTGGCAATTTATACTTCTGCCGAATTGCCTCTTCATCGCGCCATTCTTCACTCAAAACATCATTAATGCGAGTGGAAATACCTGCGCGACGATGCATTCCTTGAACCTGCCGTTCCTGTTCCAGAAGGCGTGCAACTAGATCAGTTGGAACAGCACTCTTTTGACAGATTTCATTAAGTACGCTGTATTCAGTTGCTGAGAAAATACCGATGTCGTCCTGTAACCAACGTAAATGTTTACCAGTGACCTCGTTGTAGATTTGCGGAACAGAATCATCCCAGTCCTGACGTTCTGTACGCCAAATGCGTCGTATTTCGTGAAGTTCCGCTTCCGAGATAAGCTCCATATTTGGATCGGGACCTTCGGTCTGCACTTGCTTCTGTATGGTTAACAACCGGTGCAGCAATTCTTTGCAGAATGACAATCGATAAGGACCCCGGATTAGTTTAGGGTCAACAATGTCGTCTTGCGTTTCTTCGATGTATTGATCGATATTTCGCAAGCCGCGCAGCCGTTTACCATCATGAGTTTTGCCTTCTACCAGCACCTCACCCGTGCGGCGTTTATGCTCTCTATATAAATGCTTTTTCTCTGGGTCTTGTGTTGATGTCAGCCAATCCCGAAATTCCAGCAACGGAAGCATCCACTCCTCACCGTTATCGATCATGGCTTCCATCGATTTATCGCGGGTAACCACCGTACAAGTCCAGCATCCAAATCGGCTGTTTCCACATGAGGGTGTGGTATCATCGACCACAAGTGGACATTCACCGGAATTAGCTGAGCGGTATAACGCTGCAAGATTCCGATTATTCCCTCCCCATGGCGAAGGAACTTGCAACAAATATGTCCACACATCGTCCGTAGTAAAATCGGCGATTGGTGTGTAAACGTATGCTCGTGACAGGATATGATGTCTTCCAAGTCGGCTTCCTGTGACTTTTGGTCTAGCCGACATCACCTGAGCTCGACTCGCGCTCTCACTCTTTCGTCCGCCCAACACCATAACAACTTCGCCGAACTCTGCGGCGCGTTCCAAAATGAAACGGTTTGCCGGTTGAATCTTCATTCGTTCGGTACACCACCGAAAACGCTGATTGGGTGCGGGGTATCCTCGTCCGATTAGATTTGACCAGAATGTATCGGTAACTTGGGGGCTAACTTTATGCGCCTCAAACTTTAGACCTTGCGCCTTTGCACGCTGGTTCATCATTCGAAGTGTTGTCGTCAAATGATCCACAATGACTGGAGTCTCAACGAGCGTGTCCGAAGCGATGATATAAATAGGCATTTTGAATTTTTCGCGTGGCATTTTTGAGAGGGCATACCACACAAGCTGAACAACTGTCGTCGAGTCCTTACCACCGCTGTAACCTATGACCCAAGGCAATGCGCTTGAAATGTAAGTCTCTTGAATCTCGGCGTAAATTTCATCAAGCTTGCGAGTTTCAAATATGGATCCCTCTGTGTTAGGCATCTCAATTGGAAGATTCATGTTCATTTCCCACTATATGCTGCTAGCCGACTTTGCAAGGCTATTTCATATGAGTTTAGAGGGAGACCAAGTTCCTGTTTTAGAATGATCGCGGTCATTGTCACACTCTCGTTTGATTTGCTCATCTTCCCCTGCACAATTGCGCTACCGTGCCATTTGCTGTTGGAGCGAAGCCAATCTATTTGATCAATGCCTCTCAAATCAGCTTCCCAGCGCTCGGACTGCTGAGTAACCATTTGCCCAACAATTGCCAATGCATGTAGCACGACTCCATGAGCATGTACATACCGTTCACGGAGTTCTGACGTCTTAATTTCATGTCTCAAAGCTGCTTGCCACTCAGGGATGGCCTCGCCTAAAAATGTCCAAAAAGCAGTGGCTAGTTGCGCGTCTTTGATGGTAATGACGTCATTTTTGCTTTTACTCAAAAGCGCAGCTGTAGCTTGGTAGATTGCACTCAACGTAAAAAACTTTTTGCTGCGATTCGATATTGTCGTTTTCTCAAGTTCGGTAAGATCGTTAGAGAAAATTGGTACATCTCGCATCAAATCCCGACAAAGCTGGCTCATAGGGTCGCGCCCATCGTACAAAATCCCAATCGAGCGTGATGGACGTACTGCGTGTTTGTTAAGATCGGCAAACCACTGCTGGCTTCGTTTCAACCCAGCATCCATAAATAAGACAACCGATATTGACTCATCACACAACCGGGGGCATTCCTTGATCGCTTCAGTAATTGCTGCTCGGCGATGTTGTCCGTCATTCACAACAATTCTGCTGTGCATATCTATGTGTAATAAACCAAGGTTTCTTTGAATACCCTTCGATGCGAATGGCTGAAACTCAGCATCTCCGTCAATACAAGCGGTTATGGATGACAAGACATAATCATCCTGATTGGAGACCAGGTAACGAGTGATATCAGGAATACGAGATTTGTTAAGTACCCGTTGTGCTCGCATGTCAGCTGGAACTTCATCATCGTCGAATACAAAAAGTCGTGACACCACTTTTAGAGGGCACATGACAACATAATATTCACGACCTGCTTGAATCCCACGCACAGCGGGAAATTGTAAACTGTTTCCGTTCATCTACATACAATTCTGTAAAACTGGAAGTTTTACTAATGCCTTTTGGAAGTTTAATTCATATTGATCACATGAGCAAATGCTTGCTATAACCGTTGCAAAAGTGGGCGGTGTACTGTTTCACACCGCCCTCACGGAACTGCAACGTTAGGGTCTAGAACGGTTCTTCTGGTATAGAAGATGTCCAACAATGACTGGCGAAACGAAACGCAGCGTAGTTCCGGCAAGAAAACTGGAATAGGAACCATACCTTGGGAATCCATGTCAGGGGCAGCGTGTCCAGATTGCCAGATGTCCAAAAATATATACTCCGTATCAGCGTCCTCGTCTTTTTGCTGGTACTCGTCGAGCAGGCTTGAGCAGTGGTCGGTAAAGCTCATCTGCATCAATGCCAAGTCGAACTGCGTTGGCTTCGACCAGAACAAGGCGTTCAAGCAATGCCCGGTTCTGCGCTTCGCTCACAAGCAGGGCAGATCGCAGCGCATGGAGCGCGTCCTCTTTCGTTTTGCCATGCAGATTTTTGAGCTCCAGTCGTGAAGCCGTTTCAACAATGAGCTGGTTGAGTCCATAGTTGTACAACGTCGAACGCGCGCAGCCTGCCATGCGGGCAATGTGTCCAACTTCCACTGGGTACAGGTCAGAAGCGTTTTCTTCCGCGAGCCTCAGATAGCGCGTCACCGCTTCGGTGACAGACGCACGCTTACTATGTCTGCCCATGCTCGACTGCCTTTTGCGCTGCCACCAGCGTACCGTCGGGCACATTCATGTCATCCACTGCCAATGCCCTTTCAACACCCTGCAGCGTGTCCTGGTGGTGGCGAACCCACGCGGGCGACAGCGCTGGTGAGTCGCTTGTCATCTGTTCGCGTGCGTGAGCAAGCGCAGTCACCGTAATGTCCTGAACACGAATCAAGTGGTCGCGCTCCACTTGGTTGCCTTTCGTACGCAGATAGTGCACGCAGCCGCGCAGACAGTTCAGGTGGTAGGGACACGGTTCAACCGCAAAGTCGTGAATGCAGAAACCCAGCGGTGTCACATGAACCGCCTGAATCTGTCCGTTGAGGAATACGTCGCGTTCTGCTGCGGGCATCTCACGGTAAACATCCGCCATGTAGCCCGTCACGTTGCCCTCACGGATACTTTCTTTCAGCCATGCCAGACGCTCGTCCACCGTCGCGTGGCGGTAGTCATGGGTATCCAGCGCATGAGTTCGCCCCATCCAGCGGGTCAGCGCTTCCACAGGCATTCCACCTTTGTCTGCCAGGTCATTGAGCCAGTGGCGAAACTGGTGTGTCGTCACCCGGCAGAATTGCCCGTTCTGTTCACGGATTTCCATGCGCTGAAATATACTTTTCGTTGAAAGTTTTCCACACAGAAAGCTGTTCATGGTTTGCGTGGTAAAAGGTTCCACCAGCAGTGTCCACGACGAGTGAACCACACCAAAGTAGTTGCGAAATGCCAGCAGCAGCGTTTGCGACAGCATCTGCACGGTGTTTGCTCCCAGACGCCGCGTCCACAGAGGAGAGATGCGCCATTTCAGGAGAAACTTTTCCACATCCCCCACCCGGTAAAGATATCTGTGCGCGGCTGTACGGCAGGGAAGTCCCTGAAGCATCTTTGGTAAGCCGCTGTGACGGGTAAACCCAAACAGCACTGCAAGCTGGCGCACATTGAGCCAGTCATCCGCCTCATGGTGCGGGATGGGTACTCTGTCCGGTGACTGCTCCAATATACGGGCGCGTTGGCGTGCAGGCTCGGTCAACAGGCGTATTTCCGCGACCGCAGCCTGAGCCAGTTCCGCCTGTGCAGCAGACAACCAGCGCACTGTCTGAACGTGTTGCCCATGTCCCGCTTTTTCGCGGTGGTAGCACAGCCCGTAAACACAATGTCCGCGCTGGATATCTGTAATCTCACAGTCCAGAGGAAGCGTCAGCAGTTCGCCAATTCGCATGCCTGTTGCCACGAGCAGCGCGGTCGCAGCCAGACGCAAGCGGTCGGGCGCCTCAAGCGTCCTGTCCGCATACAAGTCAGCAAGACCCTCCAGCGTTCGTGCGGTCGGGAGTTTGGCGCGACGCTGGTCCTGCCCGTCCAGCGTATGCGTATTCAGGTCGCGCTGACGTGGTGTGTAAGGCATGTAGGAAACAGGGGGACAAACCCCGTGTGCTGAGAGAAATCCGACCCATCTGAGCAAAGTCAGCATACTTTTGTGCGTGGTGGAGTCAGACCAGCGCTGGCGCATGAATTGCTCAGTGGCTTCCAAATCCCGCGCACTCAACGTCATCCAGTCGCCAGTGTCGGAAAGTTCCCGCTGACGAGTGAGCAGCACTTCGCACAGGATGCGTGCGTTCAGCAGCCTGTCGCGCAGCGCTTCGGCAGATGCTGCTCGCGTGAGCAGCAGCACGCTTTTCAGCACATTGGCATAGACCGGAGGCAGCGGTTCATGCGCATTCGGATAGCGCACAAAATGGACGTAAACATGTCGCGCACGGGTCAGTTGTTGCGCCAGTGACGAGATGTCCCAGGTGAGCGCGTCAAAAGACTGTCCGGTAACGCCCAGGTCAGCCGTAAAGCGTTCGCGTCCTGCCTGGATGAGTTCATTCAGGGCGGTGTTCATCTGCTTTTTTTACCTGGTTTACGACCTGCTGAATGGCAGCGCGAACGTCGTCGAGCTGCTGCAAAATACGCACGTCCACAGTACTCCGGTTCGCCTGCAGATAAGCGTCCATGGACGCCAGTACTTCCTCGTGCGGTCCGGTACGGAGCGCTGCAAACAGAGAGCAGCTGTAGCAGCTCAGTGGAGGCAGGAGCTGGCACAATCCGTCACGACGGGTATTACGCCCACATACGCCCACGCCACCGACACTGAACAAGGGGAGATGGGGTGAGGCGGCGGGAATGACGACATTCTCCGGCAGGTCAGGAAAAGCGGGTTCGTCCAGCGTCTCGACCACTTTACCCAAAAAACGTTGGACGAGCGGGCGCAGTACAGCGTCGGTTGCTTCTGCCACCTGGTCTGCAATGCGAGAGGTGTTGGTAATGTACACTTCGACGTTTTGCAGGTCGGTATGGTCCAGCAGCTCGGCAATGTGGAACCGCGACGCGCCCTCTTCTGCCAGATGTACGGCAAGGGTGTAGCGAAAGCGTCGCGCATGGAGATGCAGTATCTCGCCTGTGCGTGGCGACACCAGATGGTTCTGGGTGACCCAGCGACGAAGTGCGGTATTCACGCTCCCTTCAGGATGTTGTTCGGACAGCCAGTGCAGCAAACGGCTGTACGGTTCCGCCAGACACAACTTTTCCAGAAGTGTCCCCAGACGAGCACTGACGCTTCGACGTTTGGTCTCCCGGTGTGCAGTACGCTTCTTCAGGCGGGGGATATCCAACTGGAACAGCGGACCATCTGGAGCGTCAATCCGGTGCAGGTCACTGCGTTTCAGTCGCACCAGCGCATTAGGATTACACCCAAGTTCCAGAAGCAGCATGACAAGCGCTCGGTCATGTCCCTCACCGACCTGCTCTCGCAGCGCACGACTGACAAGCCACTTTTCCTCAGTCGAGAGCGGTCCCTGTGTTGGGTGGCGGGATTGCACCTGCTGACCCTTGACATTGCCCGGCGCGGTAACCGCCTTTAGCGCACGCAGTGTCTGCGCTGAAAAACCGGGTTGCTGGCGTGCAACGCCCCATGTGTACAGAACGCGCAAACGAGAAAAGGCATTGCCCCTGTCTGCAAGCTGAGTCAGACCCCAGTGCAGAAATGCACCAGCGGTCGCAGGGGTGTAATCTGTCCAGGCAAAACCGTTTTCCGGCACACGACCGGTCGTTTTCAGCCAGCGAGCAAAAAGCCCCAAAGTAACGAAGTCGTTGTAGACGGTACTGCCTTTTCTCCGCTGTATCCGCTCGCAGACGAATGCCTGACAGAGAGTGAGTGCAGCTGCCTGAAATACGCCCACAGATGCTAGACGCTGCCAGTTGAGCACCAGAACTCGGCCTCCATCTGCGGACGCACGAATGCGCCAAACGTTTTGGTGCAGTTCGACCCACTGACCATCCAAAGACCACACCGCCTGTGGGAGGGTCATGAGTGCGCCTCCTGTTCGTAAAGTCTCTGCTGCCAGCGAGCAAGACTGGTCTGGGCATGACGTGCGACTGCGTACTGCATGTAGCGACGCGGCGAGTCCGGGTTCGTCCATCCGCCCAGGTACATGAGCTGGTCGAGACCATTTGGAACTTCCAGCAGATGTTCCGCCAAACGTTCTGCCCACGTGTGGCGAAAGCGGTGCCATGACAGGGGTACAACCTTCGACTGACGACCGACGACCTCCAGAATGTCGTTTGCGCGTGCATGCGAGAGGGCATTTCCTTCGTCGGTGACGAAAAGGTACGGAGTACGCCCGGATTTCCTGCCAAGTGGTGGCGGGCTTGTCACATACAGGCGCAGCGCAGATGCCAAAGCCTCAGAAACGGGAAGCGCCCGTTCAGCAGTCTTGACGGCAGGTTCATGCTGGCGCTGGTCATAGGGGTCGTCGGGGAGGCGACGTACGAGCAGCAGTTGTCTGCCTCCTCTGGGGAGTGAGTCGAGACGCAGCTTGAGCATTTCACCGATCCGCAGTCCAAGTTCCAAAGCGACCTCGACCATGAGCCAGTTGCGCATCGCGTTGGAGGCTGTGAAAGTGGTTGGAAACCGGAGATTGCCTTCAGGAAATACGAAGGGAGTCACACTGCCGCGTATGGCGGCGATCTGCTGCTCGTCGAGCGGCTCAATGCGCTGGGCGGGATGTCCTTTGTGATACAGGGATTGAAATGCAGCGTTCATTTGCTCATGCTGCGCCTGTCGTTCGGTGAAATTCAGGCGTTCCGAAGGGGAACTCGCATAGTGCAGCGCCCAGCCAAGAAACCCTTCCAGGACGTACAACTGCTTGTTGACGGTGTTTGGTGAACAGATGGGTAGGGTACGAGAAGTGGAAGACTGGCGAAGGTAACCGTTTAACGACTCCAACTGTGCTGGCAAAAGCGTTTTGCCACTGGAAAGCAGTGCTTCGAGGTCTAGCTGACCGACCTTTTCCGCCCACTGATACAGTTTGCGAATTGCATACAAGTTGTCGCGCAGCGTTGACGACTGCACACGCAGGCGGCGGTGGGTGACTGCCCATCTCGTCGCCAGTTTCACTGGCAGCCATGTGTCGGTGTGCACGAGGCATGGAAGACGCTCGCCTGTTGTCAGCGTCAGTTGAATGAGAGTGAACGCGGTCTGCTTCGACACCATGTCCCTCAGACTATCTTATCTGAAAGACGACTCACATCGCTGAAAAGTTCCGTCTGGGACTAATGCTCGCAGCCCGGCTCTCAGCCTCTGAAGTGAGCTGTCCAACCCGAATTGTTGGACAGCTCACCCTTACCTATTTCAGAACGGAATATCCGACAAATCATCACTGTGACCGCTATCGCCATTGTCGACGCGATCCAGCAACACAAGGCGGTTGGCATCAATGTCGAGGCTCGGCTGTGCAGCACCGGACTGGTCAACCCACGCGCTCTGGCGCAGCCACTCGGCGCTCACCTGCACCAGCGAGCCTTTGTGGACATACTGCGTCGCCACATCAGCCAGCTTGTTCCAGCAATTGACGCGCACCCACACGGTCTGCTTCTCGCCGGCGCGGTTCTTGCGGCTGACTGCCACCGAGAACGACGCGACGTTTTGCTCACCGACCTGACGCACCTGCGGATCAATGCCAACGAACCCGGTCACCTGCAAATTGATTGACGTACCCATGATTGATTTCCTTCGCGCTTATGCGCTCTACCCATCGACCTTGTGCCGACTTCTGACCTATCAAGTGCAGGCGCATTGAAGCGCACTGTCACCTGAAAGGCGCTCGGCGTTTTCTCCGGGCTTGCGCCGCTGCGCTCACCGAAAACGCCGTAAGCGACCCGTTCCTGACGGGTTGACAGTACGCTGCGCCTGCTAGGATGGTCAGAGTCAAATCGGCGTTGTTTTGGTCAGATGGGAGAGTGCTGGCGACAGGAATTCAAAGGAACGTAATCCGCAGGTGAAGGAGATGCGGCATGAAATCAGCGGCTGTTGGGGTAGAACCATCACCGCTGTTCGGTTGTCGCCCTGCGTGGCGTGAGCGGAACGGCGATGACTGACCGCGACGTTAAAGTCAAAATGTGTAGGGATAAAGTGGGGCGGGCGATACAGAAACTACATAGCCGATTGGACAATTGACTGACGACGTGCATTGAGTGCTGCAACGATGACGGTGAGTTGAAGGGAATGAACAGCGAGATTACGGCGTGACTTGACCCAGTAGACGCTGTGCTTTCGAGACCTTCTGTTGCAAATAGCCTGAGGACTGCTCACCTTTGAGGAGAGCGTCCGCGACCTGCACCAGCAGTTCGGCTGATGAAAGCAGGTCATGGGCTTGATTTCCATTTGCGGTGTGAATGTGTGCAGTGTCTTCTATCACCTCATTGAGGGTGCTTCGAAGATCGCGCAGCATAAGCAGCGATTGCGCGACATGGCTGAACTCAGCGGCGACGGTATGATTTTCATCAAATGTCGCAAAATACGTTGCCAGCAGTTGAATTGTTTCGCTGCTGATCGGTTCGACTGCCAATGCGTTGAGAAGGCGCTGTCTCCGCCCCTTCATCAACGGATGTCCGCAGAATTCCAGCGCGGTATCGGTTACCAGGTTCAGGATACTGTGCATCGGTTCGATGGACAGGGCACGTTCCAGCAGTTTCGGCTCACGCGCCTGATAGCCACCGCAAATATCAGCGATGATAGCGACCTGAATTGCTCGATACATATCATTGCTGTAGGCACGGTGATAGCGCTCTAAAGCCAGTGCTTCGCTTTGCTCCATGATCAATTCTCCTCTAGATTGGATGTAAGAAATAGCTCGGGGGTTACGCTTCGTCGGCTCGAAACCAGAAACCACTAAACCGGGTAAATTCTTGGTTGTCAAGAAACCTGACCCAACAAGTGTGAATACCGATGCTGTAGTGGTAATCGGCGCTGTCGCACAGCGGGTAGTGACTGACCATGCACTTGCGGCGTGGGTCAATGGTGCTCAATCCGACGATGTGACCGATTGCGCCGGGTGGCGGCAAGTTGGAATGATATACGTTCTGACGTTTGCAGTTCAGCATAGTTGTCCCCTTTGCGATCACAGAAGGTGTATCTGCTGCGGGTAGCATTTGCTTCAACTATCAAGGCGTGTCTTCATTTGTTGGCTCGAGCGTCATCACAAACTCGTCAAAATCAGTGGACAGATGTACGGTTACCTCGACGAAGTTGTCCAGTTCAAGCAGATATGCCTGACGAATCGCTTCGTGCATCCCTTCGTCTTCGTCGCGCCCTTTAGCTGAGAGGTCGAGCGGTTGTACCAGTTCATCGATTGCAAGACCTACCAGATCGTTCGTGTCGTAGAATAGGATGAGACACCAGTTATGCATACCGGCGCGATCATAGGCGGTGGCACGCACTTTGCTTCCCAACTGCTCCGCAAGTCTGTTGACCGCACGAATATAAATGGCACGATAGATGCCCACACCGTCCGGCACGGCTTCGCCATCGCTGAAGCCGAATTTGGTTTGCATGTCATTCCAGTAACGCATGATATTCCCCTTTCAATCCATGCGAATAAATGGGTTGAAGTTTCGCTGCGAGTGAAGCCTGCTATCGGTCAATCGCTTGAGACATATACACTGCTAATTCCTCTCGACAAATCGGAACACTCCGCACACTCATCCCGTCCAGACTAATGAAACTGGCGAAGGTGCGGATCGGCTGGCGGTACAGCAGGACGTAGACATACTGACCGACTACACATGCCATCCAATCGTTAATCAAGACCGATTGATCGCCGCGCATGACTAATTCAGCACATGACAGCGCAGGTTGCGGCGCAGCCACCGCTTCTTCGGGTTCGAGCAGAGACGGGAACAACAAGCCTTCATTGGGTAGGTAACGGTAAATACCATCCTTACCATCCATGTGCTGTCGCATGAGTGCCGCATCTCCGGTGTTGCCGATGACGACCTGCCCGCCGTCGCGGTAGTTCCCTGCACCAATCAGCAACCCGCCGGCGCTGTGCAGTTCACGCCGTGCCAGGTGGTTATCCACACAGCTAATGACCAGTTGCGATCCATAGCGACTGCCATGCGTCTCCGCGCTGAACGGTTCCACACACCAGGTGATGTCCAAGCCAAGTGCCAGGTTCAATCGTTTGCTGACCACTTCTGCTTTGGGCAGTTTCAACGCGGCGTCTGCTGGTGTGAAAAGCTGCCGCCCGACATTCTTCTCCTCAACAACATCGGGATCAATCAGCAGGAGACGCGGCGTGTGCAGCCGGGCGCGACGCATATCGTAAATCAGACGAGCAACGATGCGGGCGACCTGGGCTCCCGTCCCGCCACAACCAACAACCACAA
>Ga0224722_1000096_pt1 | contig 49906 bp, 56 predicted proteins | sample Balambano_FR1_Me_FD_161646 | JGI IMG/M metagenome (GOLD analysis project Ga0224722, IMG submission 161646) | Freshwater sediment microbial communities from Lake Towuti, South Sulawesi, Indonesia - Balambano_FR1_MetaG | ecosystem: Environmental > Aquatic > Freshwater > Lake > Sediment | place...
CTTCTACCTTATGACCTCCCCCCCCCTCCCCTTTTTCATCGTTGACGTGTTTGCCGAGCAACAGTATGCGGGCAACCAACTGGCGGTATTTCCCAATGCAGGGCATCTCTCATCCGCGCAGATGCAACAGATTGCCAGGGAAATCAACTTCTCGGAAACGACATTTGTCCTGTCTCCAACGCCAAAAAATGGCGGGTATGAGGTGCGCATCTTTACCCCTGCCAAAGAACTGCCGTTTGCGGGGCATCCCACGCTAGGAACTGCATTTGTGTTGCAGCAAGGGGTAATTCGGGAAATTGTCCCCCAAATTAGGTTGAATTTACCAGTGGGATCAATTCCCGTGACGCTGACTTATCAGGGGGAACAGCCGACTGAACTTTGGATGCAGCAAAATCCCCCCACATTTGGCGAAACGATGGCAGCAACGGCGATCGCGCCTGTCCTGAACCTCGATGTAGCAGATCTCGATTCCCACTTTCCAGTGCAGGTGGTTTCCACCGGGATGCCGTTTCTCATTGTGCCGCTGCGATCGCTGGCCGCCCTGCAACGCATTCGAGTCAATGTCGAGAGACTGAACCAATTAATGGTGAATAGTACCGCAAAAGAGGTATTTGTTTTTTGTCCAGAGGTTCGCCATGCCGAGAATCACTTTAGTGCCCGCATGTTTGCCCCCTTGTTAGGCATTCCTGAAGATCCAGCAACCGGCTCAGCGAATGGCTGTTTCGCAGGCTATTTGGTGCAGCATCGGTATCTGGATACCGACTCAATTTCCGTCCGGGTGGAACAGGGCTACGAAATGGGTCGTCCTTCACTGCTCTTGCTCCAGGCCAAGAAGATGCCCGACCAAATTTCAGTTGCTGTAGGTGGCAGCGTCATCCTGGTGGCAAGAGGCGAATTTGTTTGACCTCGATCGTCGCCCTAAGACCATGGATTAAATAAAGTGGCATAGCCGTCGCGGCTGTGAGTGATAGGCAAGATGACCATTCCACAGAATTTGCTACTTTATTTGATTCTCATTCCTTAATCTCGTTCAGTTTTTAGCCAGCGAGCTTGGGGTTTAAGCACATAGCCCAGGTAGAGGGGAACTTTCCAAAGTGCATAAAAGGGAATGCTCAACAGTTGCAAGGGCGAGAGGTAGGCGCGGCCAAACTTCCACCAACTGCCAACGACTCCAGCAGTAAGCATGATTCCACCAATGGCCAAGCCGATCGCTGACAACCAGGAACCAGTCAGAAACCCAGTGCCAGTAGCGAGAATCGCCATCCCGAACCAGGCCATGACCAGCAAAGCTAGAGGCGGTACGGCAACCTCTAGGGCTAAAGCGAGTAAATCTACCCGTCTCTGCCGAACTGCTTCCAGCACCAACCGGGGAACTTGCGTCGTGAACATTTCTAAATGCCCATGTTCCCAGCGCGATCGCTGATTGAACGCAGCCTGATTCGCCATCAGTCGCCCTGTAATTCGAGCTTGGGGGCAGAACGTCGGAGGATAGCCAGCGATCGCCAGGTCAATACTGGTTTGCATGTCATCGCAAGTCTTACTGCCGGCCAAACACGTCTGTTGAATTACACGCCAGGGAAAAGCCATGCCTGATCCCGTCAACAGATTGGGCAACCCTAAGTGGGACAACCCCAAAGGACGCACTTGATTTTTGACAACCACAGCCAGGGCCGAGATGTCATCCCTGGGGGTAGGATGCTTGGGCGGATGCATAAGATAGGTAGCCTGGACGGGGCGCAGAGTTTGGTGCGCTTGGTTGGCAATTTGGGCGATCGCTCCAGGTGCCACGATGCAATCCCCATCCACAGTCACCACTACGTCTGGTGGCTCAGCTGCGATCGCGCGTAAGCCAAAATCCAGAGCATATCCTTTGCCGCGCAACATGGGATTTGGCTCAAAGCGTTCAACCACAGTTACTCCGCAAGCACGAGCAATACTGGCAGTGGCATCGGTGCAATTGTCGGCAATCACAACTAGGCGATCGCTGGAACGAACTTGACCCGCTAACGAATTCAGCGTTGCCCGGATGAATGCCGCTTCATTATGGGCAGGCACTAGAACGGCCAGAGTTGGCGCAGCGGACGATCGATTTGGCAATTGACCACCTGAACCAACCAGAGCGGCAATACACTCTAGAAAAAATGTCCCAATGGGAATGAGACTGATTGAAGTCAGGACTGTGAGTAAAGCTTCCCAGGCAAAAACAGATGTTTGATGTAGCATGAACAACCTTTGTTTGAGGTGAACAGGGACGATTCCGGCTAACTGTACCCTGAGGGAACCTCCACAAGCGCTCTGGGGATAGCAACGACAAATGGCTGCGAAAGCAAAAGTGCGCGATCTCCCCGTAACTCAGGACTGACGAACAAAGATTTTGTTAAGCAGAAAATTCGTTCAACGAATGCACATAATTTAAGTATTTTTAGGGAGCGTATAAACACTGAGTTCGCTGTTTCACAGAAATTTGTCCAGCATTGCTGATTTCGTGAAGACTTTACGAACTAATTCTGAAGGACATATAAAGCCGTTTATAGCCGTCACATTATAAATCATGGCGAAGGGGAGTCAGAACGCCTACTCAGAATTGGCCTTTCAGCAATTCGACTTGTCCTGAGGCTTCTGACCAAAAATATATTGGCGATCGCTGGCTGAAATCGGTTACCTCTGGGATTCTGAGCTTGAACTTTGAGCTGGGTGATTGCGTCTCCACCAGGCGACAACCAGATTAATTTCGTCGTAGCCGAACACTTCTCCCAGGTAATCCCGTAATCGCCGCCGTGAGTCTGCGCCGATAGCCTGAATTGCCGCTACGATCCTTTCCTGGCGAGCGGGCAGCACTAGCGTCTCCAGCGGAATGTCGTAGCCCATTTCAATTAGCTCTGCCAGATGGCTGGTAATTGTACTGAGCCGTAAGTTCCGCTGTTCGGCAATCTCGAAAGGCTTGAGTCCCTGTTGGTAAAGTTTGAACGTTGCCAAGTGCGTATCGGCGGGGTAAAGTGCGATCGCCTCTCTGGACGTGGCGATCGGAATCGGCTGCGGTTGCGGGCTAGATGCAAGTCCTTTTTCTTGCCGAAACGCCCGAATTTCTGCAAGAAAGACATTGCCGTATTGTTCCAATTTGCGGCTACCCACACCGGAAATGCTGGCAAATTGCGTGTTGGTTAATGGTTGAGTGGCCGCCATTTCGCGCAGACTGGCATTTTGAAACACCACGTAGGGAGGAACAGATTGTTCATCGGCCAGCCGCTTCCGGAGTTTTTGCAGGCGTTGAAATAAATCTTCTACCAGTTCGGTGTCCTGGTTGGAGGCAGGCGCAGGAGTAGTGGCGATCAGCTTGGGTAGAACGGCGATCGCGACGGTGCGCTGCTTCCGCAAAACTTCCCAACTAAGTTCATTCAAATGCAGAACGGAATAGCCATCGGTGGTTTCATCGACTAGCCCTTGATGGATCAGCGATCGGCCTAACATTTTCCACTCGTCAGCACTACGGTCTTTGCCAATGCCGTAAGTCGAAAGCCGATCGTGCCCATTCTGCAAGATGCGCTGACTTTTGGAACCGCGCAACACGTCGATGATGTAGTTCATGCCAAACCGCTCTCGCACACGGGCAATGCAGGATAAAAACTTTTGGGCTTCGATCGTCCAGTCTTCGATCGGTTTGGGGTGACGGCAATTATCACAGTTGTTGCAATTGCCCGGAAACGATTCGCCAAAGTAGCCCAACTGAATGATGCGGCGGCATTCTGTGGCTTGGGCATAGTCAATCACGCGGCGGAGTTGCTGGGTGGCAATGCGCTGTTCGGCTTCCAACGGTTCACCTGTCGCCGGATCAACCTTTTGACTAATCAAAAACTCGACGGTTTTGATATCCCCGGCCCCAAAAAACAACACGCAATGGGCCGGTTCGCCATCTCGTCCGGCCCGTCCTGATTCCTGGTAATAGCCTTCAATATTGCGTGGCAAGTCGTAGTGGACAACGAATCGCACATCCGGTTTATTGATACCCATGCCAAAGGCGATCGTCGCGACCATCACTTGCACATCATCTCGAATGAAGCGGCTCTGATGCTCAGCTCGCAACTTGTTGTCCATTCCGGCGTGGTAGGGCAAAGCGGCAACGCCATCCTGTTGCAAGCGGCTGGTCAATTCATCCACGCGCTTGCGGCTGAGGCAATACACAATCCCAGCGGCTCCCTCCTGTTGCCGAATCAGGTCTAATAACTCCCGATAGGACTGTTTATGCTTGGAGCGGACTTCGTAGTATAAATTGGGGCGATTAAAGCTGGTGCTGTGGACAAATGGGTCGGTAAGTTCCAGTTGGGTAATGATATCGTGGCGCACGCGCTCGGTGGCAGTGGCGGTCAACGCCATGATTGGCACATTGGCAAACCATTGGCGCAGTTGGCGCAGTTGGCGATATTCTGGGCGAAAGTCGTGCCCCCATTCCGAGACGCAGTGGGCTTCGTCGATCGCGATCGCGGCCACATACACCTGCGCCATCCAACCCGATAACATCCCTTCGTTCAGCAAGCGCTCGGGCGCAATGTAAACCAACTTGGTTTCACCTTCTAGAATGGCGCGTTCCCGCTCGCGTAACTCGGTGCCACTCAGGCTGCTATTGAGAAAAGTGGCCGCAATGCCATTGTCTTGCAATGCTTGCACCTGATCTTGCATTAACGCAATCAGCGGTGAAACGACGATCGTCAAACCTGGTTTGAGCAACGCAGGTAATTGATAACACAATGATTTGCCGCCTCCAGTGGGCATCACAACCAACTGGTCACGATTTTGCAGGGTTTTTTCAATAATTTGGCGTTGCCCCGGACGAAAGCTGTCGTAGCCGAAGTAATGCTTGAGGGCACTTTCGAGGGAGGGTAGTTGGGGTGTCGCAGAACTGCCAACCATGACCTATGACAAAGACTGATCAGGCCAAAAAGATTCCCAGTCTGGACATTTCTCTTCGTCCCAGCCCATCGGATGCATGCCGCAGACCAGCATCACACCGTTGTAAGCCTGACCATGATAATGCCGACACCCGACACAAGCTTTATGGTCGTTCATCATTGGTTCAACTGTATTCACAACAGGCTGAACGGTTTCGTTGAGGGTGACTTCAAAGCCCAAATACGCTTCCAGAATGGGATCAAAAAATTCGTTTAAGCGCTGTTCCAAATCTGGCGCGATCGTCAGTTCCAACTGCTCAACAAAATCTTCGGAAGCTTCCACCAGCACATCAACTGCGGCTTCCACATCTTTGGCAACATCAGCGGCCAACTGTTCAATTCCTTCTACGATCGTCTGCAACATGTTCAAAAACTCACTTGCCCAATTATCCATAGCTACTTCCGGTGGAACATCCACTTAGTATTGTGCTTCCAGCGAAGACACAGCCAATTCGCGATCGCCGCAATTCATCACAAACTCATCCACGGAAATCAGTGCAGCTATCATAACGTAAGATGCACTCGCCAGCGGTTTACAAATGATTGCCTCAAGCGGCGGAGTAATCCGGATGCCCGTCCTGCCGAATTTATCGCGATCTCAATAACATTGCCCCCCAACAAGCGCTTAATCCTTCTTCAATCGTCTTAACTCTTCTTGCAACTCGGCAACGCGGCGACGCATCTCATCCACATCATTGGGTGTCGCCTGGGTCGCTTGAGCTTGATTCGGATCTGGCACATCATCATCCAGGATTTCAATTTGGCGCGGTTGAGTGGATTGAGGCTGGTTGGGCGGTTCCACGGCATTGGGTTGCTGCGCTTTAGTTACCATGTCATCGACAAAGCGGCGAGCTTCTTCGGTGGTCATTTCGCCCCGCGCCACCATTTCATCGGCTAATTTTTGAGCCTGGATGCGCAATTCTCCCAGTTTTTCGCCTGCTTTTTCGCCGGCGTAGGACGCAATGCCCACCCCCAGGTAAACCGCCTTTTGGACCAAATCACCTAAACCCATCGCTGCGTTCTCCTGCTCGATCGTGTGTGATTCCAGCATAGGCAAAAAGCGAAATCGCTGCCTACCATTTTGCGTGGGGAAAACCGATACATCCTATCAAGTGAAGTGAAGATAGGGTTTAAAAGCCGGAGACCCGGAGCCTACGCCTATCACAAGCATCCCGTATTGCTGCTACCTTCCGGTCCTGACAAGGTTTGGGCGTTGCGATCGCATAGATCCGAGTCAAGTTTCAGCATAACACTTTTACTCCACGACCACGCGCCACTCATACAGTTTGTAGTGAACGCACTTGTTCGCAACCAGCGGATCTTGGGCAACGATCGCCGCCGCCTCATCCATGGAAGCGGCTTCAAACAGCAACATACCACCCCCAAAACAACCCCAATAACCCGTTTTCGCTCGATGGCCTTTGTCAATCAACCGCCGCACGAATTCTTTGTGGGCAGGTACATATTGGTCAAAAATGGGTTTGTCAACAATCCCTTCTTCAATTTTTACGAACCACGGCATGATAAATGTCCTTACCCCATCTCAGGATGCGCTATTCGCTAGCTTAAATCCTGGAGACGGGTCACTTGTTGTTCTGTTAACCGGATTTAACCCATGGGTGCTGATGTCAGGCAACGATTGTTTGTGGCGTTGATTCCACCTCAACCGATTCAGGAGTACGCCAATGAGATTAAGCAGCAGTTTGCCGATCGCTATGCCAGTCGGGCAGCCCAAAAGTCGCCGCCTCACGTTACTCTGCAACCGCCGTTTGAATGGTCTCTAAGCGACTTGCCTCAGCTTGAACAGCAGCTTGGCGCATTTGCCGCGACTCAAGTTGCCATTGCGATCGGTCTGCATGGCTTTGCCGCGTTTCCACCCCGCGTGATCTACATTGACGTGGAACGGTCGCCGGAGTTACTGGCACTGCAGCAGGGGCTCGCGGTATGGCTCCAAGAGACCTTGGGGATCATCGATGGGCGAGCGGCGGGACGATCCTTCAAACCGCATATGACAGTGGCCTTTCGAGATTTAACGAAGCAGAATTTTCATCTGGCGTGGTCGGAGTTTCAAGGTCGATCGCTCCAGTTGGAGTGGATGGCGACTGAGCTCAGCCTCCTAAAGCATGATGGGCAACGGTGGCAGGTGCATCAAAACTTTCCATTGGCGATTGCGCCTCACGCTTCACACGCTTGAACGTAGTATCCGTTACGTAGCGTTTATGAACAATAGGCTAGGATAATGGCGCAAAAGTTTCTTTAATCGCCTCACATTCTGTTCTAGCCCCAGGTAAACCCAACAAGGAAATTGGTTCATATGTCAGGCAACAAAGAATTAACTTCCCACCGCGTAGTAATCGTGGGTGGAGGGTTTGGAGGGCTATACGCAGCCAAGGAATTTGGCCGGCTTCCGGTGCAAGTAACACTGATCGATCGCCGCAACTTTCACTTATTTCAGCCGCTGTTGTATCAGGTCGCAACGGGCACGCTCTCCCCTGCGGATATTTCCTCTCCCCTGCGAGGCGTACTCAGCCGTCAACGCAACACCAGCGTTTTAATGGATGAAGTGGTGGATGTGGATCCGGAGCAACAGACGGTTAAATTGGCCACTCAGGAAGTACCATACGACACACTCATCATCGCCACAGGTGTAAGTCATCATTACTTTGGCAATGAGCAATGGAAAACCGTCGCTCCCGGTCTGAAGACAGTGGAAGATGCACTGGATATGAGACGGCGCATTTTTGTGGCCTTTGAAGCGGCAGAGAAAGAACTTGATCCAGCCAAGCGCCAAGCTTGGTTGACGTTTGTGATTGTGGGCGGTGGCCCAACGGGGGTAGAACTGGCCGGGGCGATCGCCGAACTGGCCTTCAACACACTCAAAAAAGACTTCCGCAACATCGACACAACGGCAACCAAAGTCATCTTGCTGGAGGGCATGGATCGGGTGTTGCCGCCCTACCCACCGGAACTTTCGGCCAAAGCGACGGAAGCGTTACAGGCATTAGGAGTCACGGTTCAAACTAAAACCCTGGTGACCAACATTCAAGATGATGTGGTGACTGCGAAGCAGGGCGACGAGATCCAGGAAATTCCAGCCCGCACGATCCTCTGGGCTGCCGGAGTCAAAGCATCGAGCCTGGGACAGGTACTTGCTGATCGCACGGGGGTTGCCCTGGATCGATCGGGTCGCGTCATGGTGGAACCAGATTTGAGTATAGCTGGGCATCCCAATATTTTTGTGATCGGGGATCTGGCCGATTATGCCCATCAGGGCGGCAAGCCATTGCCGGGGATCGCACCTGTAGCCATGCAGGAGGGACAGTTTGTGGCGAAGTTGGTGGCTGCACGGCTGGCCAATCGGCCCCTTCCCACCTTTGCTTACCGGGATGCGGGCAGTCTGGCGGTCATTGGTCAAAACAAGGCCGTTGCCGATCTGAAAAAGGTCAAGCTGTCAGGACCGCTGGCCTGGTTTGTCTGGGTCTTTGCCCACATCTTCTATCTGATTGAGTTTGATAACAAGCTGATTGTGATGTTGCAGTGGGGCTGGAACTACTTCACCCGCAGTCGAGGAGCCCGGTTGATTACAGGGGAAGCGTCACTGGTTCAGGTTGATCGCAACGATCGAGGCGAGTTTCACGTAGCTGGCGATCGCTCATCCCCGCTGAAGGCTTAACTGGTGTAGCTGCGATACCACTCGATAAAGCGTTGAATCCCTGCTTCAATCGAGGTTGCGGGCGCAAAGCCAATCTCGTGAGCCAGATCGGCAACATCGGCATAGGTGGCCAGCACTTCGCCTGGTTGCATAGGAAGTAGGTTCAACTTTGCAGTCAGGCCGAGTGCTTCCTCCAACAGTCGGATCAGGGTCATCAGTTCCACCGGGTTGTGATTGCCAATGTTGTAAACCCGAAAGAGCGCCTGACTGTTCAAGTTTGTCTGGCCTGAAGTGACCTCTGCCAAAGTTGTTTGCGGTGGCTGCAGCAGCGTTCTCACCACGCCTTCAATAATGTCGTCGATGTAGGTGAAGTCGCGCTGCATCTGACCGTAGTTGTAAACGTCGATCGCCGTTCCCGCCTGAATCGCTCTAGCAAATTTGAAGTACGCCATGTCTGGGCGACCCCAGGGACCATATACGGTAAAAAACCGGAGTCCGGTCATGGGGATCTGGTAGAGATGGCTGTAAGTGTGGGCAATTAACTCGTTAGCCTTTTTAGTGGCGGCGTAGAGCGAGACGGGAAAATCGGTGCGATCGCTCACGGCGAAGGGCACTTTCGTGTTAGCCCCATAGACCGAACTGGAAGACGCAAAAACCAGATGGCGAATGGGTTGCTGCCGACAGCCTTCTAATAAATTGACAAACCCCGTCATGTTGCTGTCGATATACGTCCAGGGGTCTTGCAACGAGTAGCGCACTCCCGCCTGCGCTGCCAGATTCACCACATAATCAAACCGATGCGCCTGAAACAACTGCGCCATACCGGGGCGATCGCTCAAATCCAAATACTGAAACACAAAGGCGGTGTGGGGTTGGAGTTGTTCCAGGCGAGCTTTTTTCAACGAGACATCATAATACTCACTCAAATTGTCAATGCCATGCACCTGGAAACCATCTTTGAGTAAGCGTTGCGCCAAATGGTAGCCGATAAAACCGGCTACCCCAGTCACCAAAACTTTCATCCCGCTGCTCCGTACTCCAACAACACCTGTTTTGGTATACATTACTGTACGAAGCTCCCCTTTCATCTGAATAAAGGCGCAGTATTGATTAAGTAGAGTGAGTCAAACGGTTTCTTATGGTGAACTATCGGTCTGTTTTGGCGATGATCCTGGCGCTGGTGACAGCGTTAATGCTGAATGTACACGGCGTAGAGGCGGCAAAAGTGAAAAAGCCGCTGACTTACACCAGTGACCAACTGGAACAATTAGGGGAGTATACGGCAGATTTACAACAAATGCGCGATCGCTTGCCAGAGCTTGGCAGTTTGATTAATCAAAAGGATTGGACGTTTACCCGTAACTTTATTCATGGGCCATTGGGTGAACTGCGCGTCAAAATGCTGAACGTGGCGCGAACCCTGCTACCGGATGCGCAACCCAGTGCGAAAAAACTGGCGAAAGAAGTATTCGATGATTTAGTGGCGATCGACCTGGCTGCTCAAAACCAAAACTTTCAGGCGGCCATCAAAAAATATGCGGAAGCACTCAAGGATTTTGATGAGTTCCTGAGCTTGATTCCTGAAGCTGCCCGCACAAATCTGGCTGCGTAGGTCGAGCGTTGAACGTTGTCATTATTGGTTGTGGCGTGGTGGGAGCGGCGATCGCTTACGAGCTAACCCAAACTCCCCACCTCACAGTGATGGTTTTAGAACGGCAACCCGGCCCCGCCCTGGCCGCAACTGGAGCAGCATTGGGTGTGTTAATGGGAGCCATTAGCCAAAAATCCAAGGGCAACAACCTGACCATGCGGTTGTTCGGGATTCAGCAATACAACCAGTGGGTGCCGCACCTCGAAGCCTTAACAGGTCACAAGATTCCGTTTAATCAACAGGGAATTTTGCGGCTTTGTTTTGTCGGGGAAGATCTGGAACGGTGGCAAACTCTCGCCCAAATTCGGCAACAGCAAGGATGGAAGTTAGAGATCTGCGATCGAGCTTTTCTCGCCGCTCACTATCCGCATCTCAGCTTAGATAGGGTCATTGGTGCGGTGTATTCTCCCGACGATCGACAAATAGATCCCACCGCGCTGACCCAGGCTCTGGTTCTGGCCGCCCAACACCAAGGCGCAACCATTCACTTCAAAACCCAAGTTGAAACCATTATGCCGCTCGCTGCCAAGATTCGCATTGACACCTCTCAGGGAGCGATCGAGGCCGATTGGCTGGTGATCGCGGCTGGAATTGGAGCTACGGCACTCACCAAAACATTTCCCCAACCCATCGACATTCGGCCTGTGTTGGGGCAGGCCGTTCGCATCAAACTCCCCACGCCGCTGGGGCGGCCCCACCTGCAACCCGTCATCACTGGGGAAGATGTGCATCTTGTCCCGCTGGGGGCCGATGAATATTGGATTGGGGCCACCGTTGAGTTTCCTAATGATGGGAAAAATCTGGCTGAGCTACCACAACCCGGTAGTGAGCAATTGCGTACTGTGATGCAGCAGGCGATCGCCCTGTGTCCAGCCCTCGAAAGTGCAACAATCCTACATCAGTGGTATGGATTGCGTCCCCGCCCAGAAGGCCGCCCTGCCCCCATTATTGAGGCGCTACCCGGATATCCTCAGATCATTTTGGCCACTGGGCATTATCGCAATGGGGTTTTGCTTGCTCCAGCAACCGCTCATCTGGTGCGGGAAATAATTGCTTGATTAAGCTAAAGAAAAAGTGGAGGTCAGGCATAATGCCCGTCTCCACCGCTCTCACCTCATCTTTTTCATCATTACTAGGGTCTGCGTTATTGACGCTAAACCATTGACCAACATCATTCGACTTCTAATTAAGCAGGCGTTAACGCTCGATCGGGATATATTTCTTGTCCTGGTTGATCTGACTGCACAAATGTTGGCCGAACATTGTGGTTGACTCCCAATGCCTCAAATACCAGAGAAATAATCATATCCACTTCTTCCATGCTCACGTTGGCGGACATAGGCAACCGCAAGAGGCGATCGCTCACGTCGTCTGTCATAGCCATATCACCCACTGCCCGTCCAAATCGCTGTCCTGCTGGGGAGCTATGGAGTGGCACATAATGGAACGTAGCCTGCACACCATTTACCTTTAAGTGACTTAATACTCGTGTGCGAGTTTCCAAATTCTTCAGCAACAAGTAGTAAATGTGGCCATTGTGCTGACAATGAAGCGGAACATTCGGTCGTTGGACCAAACCGTCTGCCTCCAAACTGGCAAAAGCCCAATGATAACGGTTCCAAACCATCAACCGACGTTGCGTAATGGATTCCCCTTGTTCCAATTGGGCATACAGAAAAGCTGCCGTCAATTCACTAGGCAAAAACGATGAGCCAACATCTACCCAGGTATACTTATCGACTTCACCTCGAAAGAATTGTCTTCGGTTTGTCCCTTTTTCCCAGATAATTTCAGCTCGCTCTACAAGTTCAGGATCGTTGATGACGAGCGCTCCACCCTCACCGGAAACAATATTCTTTGTGGCATGAAAACTAAACGCGGCCACGTTGCCAAACGTTCCCAGGGGTTGCCCTCTGTAGCAGGCGAAGGCTGCTTGGGCTGCATCTTCAGTGACTTTCAAACCGTAGCGCTCAGCGATCGTTAAGATTTCCTCCATCTCACACCCCACACCAGCATAGTGAACAGGTGCAATCACTTTTGTTTTGGAAGTAATGGCCGCTTCTAGCTGAGTTTCATCCAGGTTCAACGTATCAGGGCGAATATCAACAAACACCGGTACACCGCCCCGTAACACGATCGCATTTGCTGTTGAGACAAAAGTAAACGACGGCATGATGACTTCGTCACCCGGTTGAATGTCTGTTAGCAAAGCAGCCATCTCCAACGCAGCGGTGCAGGAATTGGTGAGCAACACCTGTGGGCAACCAAAATGAGATTCCAGCCAAGTCTGGCAACGTTTGGTAAATGCTCCATCACCCGCAATTTGACCGCTGCGGATAGCATGCTCCAAGTATGCTAGCTCCTGACCAGTTGTATGAAGTCTTGAGAAAGGTACATTGATACTGCTGTGGGTACTTGTCATGTTTAGTGAAAGATAGATGAAAGTTTAAAGAAAACCCTGATTTTAAAGGCACTGTTTGAGATCTCGAAAAGCAATATGAAGCCCCAACCTCAAGTCATTTCGCTATTCAGGACCTAACGTCCAGTGAAGTACGTTACGTTCAGTGTTCACGGTCTCTTAGGAGCGCATATTTTTTAAGTGTTCTTCGCTACCAAACTGAATATATACGGAGAATCTGTAGCACTCAATTCATTAAACTGAGGTTTCACCGTAACTTTATTGAATGCCAGTTCCCGCTGTTGGCTGTTCTTGGAATGAGTACGAAAAGCAAAGCCCCAAAAATCGCTCCTAGCCTGTAAAAACTTAGGTAATTACCTGCAAGTGAGAATAAGCCAACGGTTTGAAAGCATAAACTTTTCATGAAACTGGTATAGTGTTTGCGTAGTGCGCACCCTGGATAGTTGAAAGTACTGAGCTTGATGAACTAATCCTTCATGATTCGTACTTACACCAGTTTTGACGAATTTACTCATTAATCAGTGTTTTCTAAACTACATCGGCCAGCGAATTGAAAAGAATGCCACTCTGGAGGGCTGTGGGATAAGACCCAAACTGTTACGGCTGAAGATAACCCCAAACTGTCCTTCTGCCTGTAACGCTTTGAAACAGAATGATCTTCCCTGCACTTTCTGCCGATGGATGTAAAAAAGCTTCCACCTTTGCTGAGGGAAATGACATACTCTAGGGGTTGATCCTGTATATGGCTTCTGCTGCACCCCCATGCCTTTAACAATACTAGTAGTCGATGATGATTTGGGGACACGGCTAGCGATCGTAGATTATCTGGAAGCCTCAGGCTATTCGGTGGTTGCGGCTGAGAATGGTGTTGAAGGCTTGAAGTTGGTTGAAAAGTGCCAACCCCATTTAATCGTGACTGATGTAACGATGCCTCAAATGGATGGTTTTGAGCTGATTCGACAGGTTCGACTCCGGCCAGCATTGCGATTGCTGCCAGTCGTTTTTCTAACGGCTCGAGTTGAAACCCAGGAGCGGATTCGAGGCTATCAACTGGGCTGTGATGTGTACCTGGCCAAACCGTTCGAGTTGCAAGAGTTGGGCGTGATTGTGCGGAATTTGTTGGAGCGTTTGCAAATGATTGAATTGGAGTGGCGATCGCGCAGTGTAAGTTCTCCAACCCTAACCCCCGAGGTTTCTCAGGATGACGCCGTTATGGATGTTGCTATCACTTTTACACCAAGAGAAAAAGAAGTGTTGCATCTCCTGGCAAGTGGTTTATCCAATATTCAGATTGGCGATCGGCTACATCTCAGTCCCCGCACCGTCGAAAAACATGTGAGCAGTCTGCTTAACAAGACGGACACCAGTAACCGTTCAGAACTGCTGCGGTTTGCCGTCGATCACCATCTGGTTTAACGAATTTAAAACTGCCGTCCAACCGTTAAGGGCGCTTCCAGCGTTAGCACCAAGTCGGATTTGGAATCAATCACAATTACCTCAGCTTTACGTCGGCCAAAAATTAACCCACCTGCGGCACCAGCACCCGCGCCGAGCAAGATTCTGCCAAGCGTGATGCGACGATTGCCCAAAATTCCAGACAAAATGGTCGCAGCACCCGCGCCGATCGCCGATCCTTTGATCAACGCATCCCCATTGACACCGGGCTGCACTTCTTGCCGCGTCGTAATCACATCCGAGCGAGCGCTGATAAATTGACGATTCCCATTTGGCAGAATGAGGGTTTCTGCAATAAATTGAGAGCCATCCCCCACGGGTTGAATACGGCCTGCAACTTTGCTGCCAGCAGGGATCAGCACTGTTCCGTTGGAGAGGCGAATGGTGCGTGAGACTGTTAATGTAATTGGGACGGTTTCATTCGGAGCCACCACAATTTTTTCAGCCGCATCATAACGGGCCGGAATGCGCGTGCCTGCTGGAATGGTGGTGTTGTAGCTGGGAGAACTGGGGTAATTGGGGGAGTTAGGAAACAGTTGAGCGGTTTTGACGGGAGTTGCTACAGCAAAGGGAGCAAACGTCAATGGCGCGATCGCACTAGTGGTGAAGCTCAGGGTCGCGAACAGAATCGGCAAGGGGCGTTGAATGAGAAGATGCATAATCATTCCCTATGAGGTGAGTCAGTGAGTTGTTCAAATTGACCCCTCCACTCAGCTAGAAGTTCCCGCTATTCCCCTGAACTAACGGCTATACCCGCCCCAACGCAAGAAGGTCGTCACCAGATAAATGACGATCGCACTGCCAATAACTGAAGGAATAATGGGCACGTTCTGAATTTGCCATTGCAAGAACGGGAATGTTACTCCATATTGAGAGCGCAGGAGTTGATAGCCCAACTCACCCACCCAAACTCCTACAAATCCAACTAAAACTAACCCCAAAAACTTACCCGGAATTTCGCGCGGAATAAGCATGTTGCCAACAAAGCCGCAACCAAGCGCGATCGCCACCTTCACTAGCAAATGTGCCAGATCCATAGAACTAACCTCAAGTGTAAAAAGCGGTTAAGCGGTGCTGCACCCTTGAGTTAGCGGAAATTAGTGGAAGAAAGATTAGTTATAGCTTAAAGCGAGAGCTTTTGGGTGATTTAGACTAAACACAATCGTCGTAAGAGCGGTTTCTGGCCTGTCACTGCGATCGATACGCAGCAATAACGGCACTCATTAACTGCTGCCAAATTTCGTTGGGAGTCCAAATTTGCTGCAAATTGAGCGTGGCCACGCCGGGATCAACGGTTTGTACTAACGTCCGGTAAAGATACATGAAGGCTGAAACTCGCATGTTTGCGGCACAGTGAACAAACACTCGCCGTCCATCGTTAGCTTGCATGGTGGCAAAAAACTGTTCAACATCTGTCTGCTTGGGAGCATCCCACGGTACGGGAATAGACTGATATTCCATCCCCAGTCGCTCCACAAGCGATTCCGGCATCCTTCCTCCTGCCAGGGGTCACTCACCCAACTCCTGCGATCGAATATAGGCCGCCCGCACTGCTTCAATCAAAGCCGCCCGAAATCCCGCTTGCTCCAAACAGGCGATCCCCGCAATCGTGGTACCGCCGGGGCTAGTGACTTGGTCCTTCAACACGGCGGGGTGTAGCTCTTTTTCCTGCAACAGTTGAGCCGAGCCTTTGACGGTTTGAACCGCAAGCTTGGCTGCGATCGCCCGTGGTAGGCCCACTGCCACGCCTCCATCCGTTAACGCCTCCACCACCAAGGCAATATATCCCGGGCCAGATCCTGATAAACCTGTCACTGCATCCATCAACGATTCGGGCACTTGCACAACTTCACCCACTGCCTGAAAAATTTGTTGGGCCTGTTCAATATGGAATGATTGGGCCAAACTTCCAGGGGCGATCGCCGTCATCCCAGCGCCAACTGTTGCCGGCGTGTTGGGCATTGCCCGAACCACTGCCCGTCCTGGGAAGGCAGCTTCTAGCTTGGCCAGAGGCATCCCCGCCAAAATCGAAATGACCAAGTTGGGCGCAGCTTGGGTTGATATCGTTGCAGCTAAGCCCTGAGTGACAACGTCGAAAACTTGAGGTTTGATCGCCAGCAGTAACACTTCCGCGATCGTGACCTCAGCGTTATCTTGAGTAACCTGAACTCCATAAGTTGTCGCCAAATATTCACGCCGTGTCGCCACAGGATCGCTCACAATCACGGTTGCGGGTGAATAGCTCCCCTGCGCAAGAAGGCGGGAGATGAGAGCTTCTCCCATCATCCCGCCGCCAATCATGCCAAACTTCGTCATGTGATTGAGGCTTTATTGCGCCATCCGCATGGGTTCTGCGCCCCAAGCCGAAGCCGCACTGGTGGAACGAGGAACTCGTACTTGCGGTTGGGGCACTTCGTGAACGACATTGTTCTGCGTGCTGACCTGTACACAACTTGGGGTGAACAAGAAGATGCTTTCTCCAATCCGTTCCTGATGACCATCGATCGCGTAGGTACCACCGGCCACAAAATCAACGGCACGCTGGGCTTGATCTGGGTCCATAATCGTCAAATTCAGCACCACGGATTTACGTTCCCGCAATGCTTGAATCACCTGCGGCATTTCTTCAAATGAGCGCGGTTCCATCACAACAACTTCAGAAATGCCATTAGCAGCACCAGGCATTCCAATCACGTTACTCATCGGGCTTGCAGTCATAGTAGGGACTCCCATGGATGGTTCAGTAGCAATCGGAGCGCGATCGCGTAAACGGCTACGGCGATTACGTGAATCCTCTAAAGGCATCGGTTGAGGATTCTCTTGTTGATAAAGATTTTGATACTCTTCTCCATCCATCTCGTCGTACTCGTACTCATAATCCATTGGCTCGTTAAAACCAACGATGTCCCGTAGTTTGTTGAAGATGTTACTCACTGTTTACGCTCCATCACGATCAGTTTTATGGGTCAGTTGCCAGTGCCAACAGAATGCACACCGATAATCACAGTTTTGACCTGTCAACAAAGACTGTTTTTTCTAGCATTTTGCTCTAACAAATACTTGTATGTTAGACACTGGCTTCGGTAAGCCGATACAGTCGCTTCTTACCTTGTTTCGCTGAATTGAGACATCAGTATACAGCGACTTCCTCAAACCAGATCCTTTATTAAGGTTTTTTCTTTTTTTGGTTTCAGGGCGTTGAGGAATGTGCTGAAAGCCCTGATTCTTCGTTGAAAATCAGTCGCTTTTGTTTACACTTCACGATGTCCAGAGAAGGTTAACACGAAAAAAAGATTTCGGTTCACTTTTTTGGGATTGTGCATGTACTAGTCTCTAGTCCTTAGCTGGTGGGCGATCGCCGAAGATAATACGGCCTAACCGTACCATTGTGGCTCCGGCTGCAACCGCAATTTGGTAATCACCCGACATGCCCATTGAAAGTTCTTGCAGGGAGTGATAAGTGTTGGTCTGGCTCCGAATTTTGTCTGCTAAATTACGAGTTGCTTGAAATAAATTTAATAACTCTGATGGGCTTAAATCCAGAGGCGCGATCGTCATCAACCCACAAATATTTAAATGTTTGCACTGATTTAAATCTGGTAAATCATTTAAAAGTTCTGTGACTGTCCAACCGTATTTATTTGGATCAGGTAAGAGTTTTACCTGTAAACAAATATTTGGCTTTTGCGGTAAATTTTCTGCTAATCGATCGAGGCGTTGGGCGAGTTTGAGTTCGTCAACTGAATGAATCCATTGAAATAATTGCAGCGCTTTGTTCGCCTTGTTGGCCTGCAAATGCCCAATCAGATGCCAATTCACATCAACCAGGTCATGAAGTTGGGTTTGTTTAAACTCTGCCTCTTGAATCCGGCTCTCGCCAAAGTCACGCACTCCGGCAACATAAGCTTCTCGCATTGCCTCGATCGAAACCTGTTTAGTCACGGCAATTAATCGCACGGAAGCCGGTAGCGTGGCTCGAATCTGGGCAATTCGTGCAGAAATACTCCCGCCCATAAGCACACTCATGATTGAAAAGTCTGTTTATAAATGCTCAGCAACTGATCGTACTCGGATTGCGTTCCCGATCGCCGCAACATTCGGACTCGATTTTCCACCATGACCCGAGCATCACTCCGCGTAATTGGCTCAAACTCCAATCCTCCTTCTTGAGTGATGACGAGAAAAAACAATCGTTGAGCATACAAAGTCGTGAACAATTCCCGGTTCGCATCGATTAAACACACTCTAAACAGCAAACCAAAGTTGGGATGATTCAAGTAATTTTCAATGCTCATTCAAGGCTATGAGGGTTTAACGACTAAATCATTGCATAGTTTTGTTACAAGCACGATAGTCGATCGTGCGATTTTGCTGAAAAGCTCTGGTTTTCGATCTAGATGAGTCTCTTCAAATCTATCCTTCACCGCCCCAGAGAATGCGCGCTCCCCAAAGTAGGGCAATGCCTGCTAGAGCCAACCAGTCTCTCATCCTAAGCCGAAATTGGTGCCATTGAACCTGGTGTGAGTTGAGTGTGGTAAACCCTCGCACCTGCATCGCTCCAGCAATTTGCTCTGCTCGAAGCAGTAAATTTTCCAGTAAGCGTTCCGACACCATTAACCAAACTTGAATCGTGCGGCGCATGCCTAATTTTTTCCAGTTTATCGCGCGCGTGCTGACAGAGCGCACCAGGTTTTGAACTTCTTCCAGCACCAGCGGAATAAAGCGAAGCGAGAGGGTTAACGTCAGGGCAATTTCTGTCACTGGAACGTTAAGCCGCCGCAGGGGAGAAAGCCAATTTTCGATCGCAGCAGTCACTTCCTCTGGGGCCGTAGTCAACAGAAAGAGGTTGGTGCTGTAGATCAACGTGAAGAATAAGGTGCTGACGCGGATGCCCAAATCCAACGATCGCCGAGTGATGGTAATCGGGGGTTGATGAACTAACACATAGTTATAGTCAGTTGGTTGCGGCAACGGGATGCGAGTTTGACTGGCATCTCCTGGCACTGCCCGAAACCAACTGGTGGGATTAAATGGATTCCTGGCAGGCGGGGGCGGCGGCAGTTGCGCGGGTTCTGCCCACAAGGCCAGTTCATTGGCGGGTAAGCGGGGTTGATGGGTGGCGTTTAACCCATCCGGTAAAACGGCGGTGAGGGCAAAGACAAGGATGCACAAAAACAGGAGCCATCCCATCTGCTGGCGCCACACTCGTAATGGAATTCTGGCCGACAGGGTGAGCAGAATCAGCAACCCAACTAGCCCAATGCGCCAAGCTGGGTTAGCCAACAATGGCGCGGCGAGGAATGTCAGCAGCCAGCCTAACTTGACGCGAGGATCAAGCCGGTGCAGCCAGGTGACGGGTTGTTCGAGATAAAGTCCCAGTGGGAGCGATCGTAGTAAATCCATTTACTTCTACACTTTCGTTGCCCGATTCAAGCTCCGTTCGGCATCTCGCACCTTCTTCCCGCGCCAGAACAATCGCAGGGGCGTTCCCGTGAATCCCAATGCTTGTCGAAACTGCCGTTCAATATAACGCCGATAGCCATCATTGAATAAGTTGGGATCGTTGACAAAAAGCGCAATGCTGGGAGGTTGGGTGCTGACCTGAGTGCCGTAGTAAATCTTGCCCTGTCGTCCACCTCGAGTTGTGGGTGGGCTGTGCCAGCGAGCAGCATCTTCTAGCACTTCATTAATCACAGAGGTGGTAACTCGGCGACGATGTTGAGCAGCGGCAGTGTTGACCAGTTCCAAAATCTTCTCAACCCGTTGCCCAGTTTTGGCACTAATAAAAATATTTTCGGCCCATTCAATAAAATGCAGTCGATTGGTAATGTCCCGCTCATATTCATAAATGGTGTGAGAATCTTTTTCGATCGCGTCCCACTTATTCACCACCAGCACACAGGCGCGACCGTCGTCTGCGATCCGGCCTGCCAGTTTTTGATCTTGCTCTGTTACCCCATCGATCGCATCAATCACCAATAGCACCACATCTGCCCGGGCAATGGCCTTAAAAGCTCGGTTGATGCCAAAAAATTCCGGCCCGTATTCCACATTCTTTTTTTTACGAATCCCCGCCGTGTCAATGAGGCGGTAAGTTTGGCCCGCTCGTTCCACAACCATATCGATCGCGTCGCGGGTTGTACCCGAAACGGGACTGACGATCGCCCGGTTTTCGCCCACAAAGGCATTTAGCAAACTGGATTTGCCCACGTTTGGCCGCCCCGCGATCGCGACTTTAATTTCTTCAACGTCATCCACCTGGTCGATCGACGGCAGATATTCAATCAACTGATCGAGTAAATCACCTGTGCCGCTGCCGTGAATGCCGGAAACAGGATAAGGTTCACCCAAACCCAATTCCCAAAAATCGGCAGCTTGGATAATCCCCTGGTCTACAGATTCGCATTTGTTCACAGCCAGTAGTAGGGGAACGGGCTGTTGTCGCAACCATTCCGCAATCTCGTGATCACCACCTGTAGGGCCAGTTTGCCCATCTACCACAAAGATCGCCGCGCTAGCTTCGGCTAAGGCCGCCAATGCCTGTTCTCGAATTAACGGCAAAAATTCTGTGTCATCGTCAAATACCAATCCGCCTGTGTCTACGACCAAAAATTCGCGATCGCGCCAATAAGCCGGTTTGTAAGTACGATCGCGGGTGACCCCCGGTTCATCGTAGACGATCGCTTCCTGCACCCCTGCCAACCGATTGACGATGGTAGATTTGCCCACGTTAGGACGACCAATAACAGCAACGACAGGCAGTGGCATGAGCAAAATCCTGGAAGAGAGAGTTCAGCCTTTTATTCTAACGATCTTTTAGAGAAACCGACCGTCAAGTCACAGGTCTTGCTTTTCAAAGACGATCGTGAACTTGTCGGTGGGGAACTTTTGGCGGAGAAACTGGAGATGGCCATCGGCATCGGAGTGACTGCGAAATCGAGCCACGATGCAAGTTTCAGTCGGGTCAATCCGGGCGATCGCCCACCGATTCAACCGATCCTTGTAAGAGGCGTTTGGTTCCAATGCGGTCGGTTCCGCCGCCGCTGGCGGAGTCGCGCCAGATTCATCTGGTGCGAGGGGGTTGATCTCAGCGTTTGGTAGCATATAATGTTTATTTCCGAAAGGAGCTGTTAGGGCGTTGTGGGTCTCTTGGCGGGGAAACACAACTGCCCTACACACGATTCAACTCTGAATTTCCCAGATCAGTCAATTGTCAAGCTGAATTCATCAAATCTAAATCGTTAAGGCTCATTCAAACCAAACTCTTTCAAGGCAGGCAAAAAGTTGCGGTTTTCGTGGCCAGAAAGACTCAGCTTAATCAAGGCAAATCGTTGTAAGGGAGTTAGGTTTGCCCATTGCTCAGTCTCGATCGTCGTACCCACTTCAGTCGCTTTTTCTCGGACACAGGTTGGAACGAGTGTTGCATCCATCCACGCTGGAGCTGGATCAATTGGTAACTCTGAAGCTTCTAATCCGGTGCGCTCCCAGACAAGTTTTTGTAAAGTAGCGCGATAGGTTTGAACTTCGGCGGGCAGGTCGCAGGGCAGTTCCACGAGCAGCATGCGATCGTCCTGGCCAAACTGATTCCACTGAGGCAGCTTCAACTTAATGCCACACGTATCCAACTTCAAACGGATCTGCATGGGAATACAGCGCAGTGAATCAACGAAGTCGGCTTCAAACTCAAAAAACGTGGCCATAGCAGTCATATCATCAAGGCTCAGTGCGATCGGACGTATTAACTCGACGAATAATTCCATAACTTATAGCAAGTGCAAGAATAGCTGCGGCAAGTGCAATCAGGTCAATGCCGGCTGTTTCTTCTAAATCTAAAATGATAATTTTTCGAGAAACCGCAATGAGAGATGTCACCACCACTAGTTCCACCTGAATCACATGCTTCTTGAGATAAGCAGTGATGTTCTCCAACAATTCCAGGGCAATCAGGACATTTAAGAACAACCCAAAGATTTGTGCCAGTGTTGTTGTAAACCGTCCAGCCGGTTCTGTCAGAAATAGGTCTGTAAATAGAAAATGAACCAAATCGTAAACAGCAACCAGAATCACCACAACCATTGCCAAGGACAAAACTTTAGAGGCCAAAGTCTCAACGCCACTCAGCATGGACAGGAATTGGTCCCCTCGGAAGTGATCGCTCAGATTCCGAATCAGTCGTCGCATTAAATTTGTGTTCTCCAGTTGCAACGGTTGAGTACAGATGAAAGGAGCATACTAAATCGCTGTACCCTGGTGCAATCGATTGTTTTTATGACAACAATTGCATCAGCCACAACCCCTTTAGGATGAGGGTCTGGACGCAGAAATGCATTCAGGCCAGAATTTTGATGGCAAATTCTGTGCCCCAAATGCTTTTTTGCCCAAACCCGATCCTTTTACTTTCACAACGTGCAACCATGATGGAAAACATTGGAACGCAACTGAGTCAATTCTTAGAACCGATCGCGGCCTGGTTCCGCACACTCAATACCCCCGAGCCGATCGTTCATTGGGGGCATCCCGTGATGATGGGCATTGTCGCCTTTGTAATGGGTAGCTACGTTGCCTATGCTGGTTGGCAGGGCAGGCTAGCTCAAGATCAAGAGACTCAAATCAAAAACCGTGGCGATCATCGCAAATTGGCACCCTTGATGACTTTGTTTATTACGCTGGGTTACATTGGCGGCATTTTATCCCTCGTCATGCAACGTCAACCCATTCTGCAAAGTCCGCACTTTTGGACAGGGACAGCCGTTGTCTTGTTGCTTTGGACGAATGGATTAATTTCCCTGACAGGATTTGGCGGCAACAAACCAGCGCTCAGAATGACCCACGCCTACCTGGGAACTTTAGTGATGCTAGTGCTGGTCGTCCATGCCGTCTTTGGCTTGAAGTTGGGACTGTCTATTTAGGCAGTCAGAAGGCGATTTCTCAGAAAAAAATCCTCTTATGGTTAGGGCAAGTTTTGCTAAAGTCTTGGCTACGAGCCGTTAATCCTTTGCCAACCTTGCCCGTACAGGTATTTTGTTTGATAGAAACGGTCTAGTTGGAACTGGCTTTTGTATGCTGCTGTTGGATGGCTTGTTGCACGATCGGCGCTAATTTTTCTCGCCAGAATCGAATGTCGGGATAGCTGCTGACCAGTTGCAACACCTCCTGCCAGCGATGTTCGCGTAAAGCCGTTTGAGCCATGTAATAATCCGCCTCGGCTCGATTCCAGTCTTTTTGCCACTGGTGCATCAGAAGTTTTGCGGGGGAATGGGCGGCATTGCTAGGCGGAATGGTTTTCAGCAACGCGATCGCTCCGCTCAAATTTCCCGCTTGATACTGATCGGTTGCGATCGCCAGTAGTTTTGCACCCTCATCCGCTTGAGTAGGAGAGCCAAACAAAGGTTTGGGGTTTGAATCAGATGAATGCAGGCAACTTGTAACCGTCAACTCCTTGTAAACCCAACCCTGAAGCGGACTACTAATTCGGAGCCAGCCAGCCTGTTCATCGATTACAGCAAGATTGGTGCCATTGGGCAACGTTGCCACTTTATTGTCGGGCGAGACCACTGGGCTAGAGCGAACATTCAACGGTGGATTTGGATCGGCAATGATCGTTTGACAATTTAGCTGCGAACGACTGGAAGTGGAAGCAAGCTGTGATCGCCACTCATCACTGAACATAACGAGCCGATCTGTGAAAACTGCAAGTGCGATCGGTAGGGAGAAACTTGCCAAAAGCCAAAGCATTACTTGCCAAATTTGTGCCATATTCCCAACCTGCCTCAATGCGCCCGCATGCAATTCTCTCCAAAATTCCCCAAAAGCGGAACTTTCTAGCGCTCAGTTGCCACTGGCAGCTCACAAAATTTAAGGTTTCTCAGAAACTTGGAGAACTCGATCGAAAACACTAAAAAAGAGTTGGTTTTCACCAACCCTAGAGATGACCGTTTGCAGTCAAGGAGAATTTATAGCTTTGGCCAGAACGCTTAGGACAAATCGAATTGCTGAAAGGCTGATTCTGGGTAGGCGTTCTGACTCGCCTTCGCCATGTTTTACATGGCGAAGGCTATACCAATCATTAACTAAGGGCTTCCAAATAATCACGAACTCGATTGCGCCGTTTGGGTTGCCGCAGCTTTTGCAACGCTTTAGCCTCAATTTGCCGAACCCGTTCCCGCGAGAGGTCAAGCGCGCGTCCAATTTCCGCCAGAGAGTAGGGTTGTCCATCTCCTAAACCAAAGCGCATTTGAATCACATCTCGTTCACGGCTGGTAAGGTCTGCCAGGAGCTGCTGTAAATCCCGCCGGAGGGACTCGCGCATGAGGGTATCTTCCGGGGTGATGTCATCCGTTTCCAGCAAATCACCCAACTCGGTGTCCTTCTCCTTACCTACCTTAGTTTCTAAAGAGACCGATCGCGGCACTCGCAACAACACTTCCCGTACCTGAGGAGCTGTCATTTCCAGTTCCTTAGCAATGTCTTCCATCGTGGCGGTGCGGCCCTTTTCCTGAGAGATTTTACGCTGCGCCTTTTTGATTTTGTTCAGCTTCTCTGTAATGTGAACGGGCAGGCGAATTGTTCGGCTTTGAGTGGCGATCGCACGAGTAATTCCCTGGCGAATCCACCAATACGCGTACGTGCTGAAGCGATACCCTTTGGTTGGGTCAAATTTTTCAACTGCTCGTTCCAACCCCAACGTGCCTTCTTGAATCAGGTCTAGCAGTTCCAGTCCACGATTTTGATACTTTTTGGCTACAGAAACAACCAGACGCAAATTCGCCTTGATCATGTGTTCCTTCGCACGCACCCCTTCCATCTGGATTTTTTCCAGTTCTTCAACGGTCAGGTTAGCCACTTTCGCCCATTCGCGCTTACCTTCGGCCATAATCGGCTTCAAATCTGCCACGGTGACACCTGCTTCGGTGGCCCAGCGTTCGAGGGAAGGCCGATGACCCAGGTGAGCCGTGAGGCGATCGTGGGCTTCAATCAGCTTCACAAAAGATTGAATTGCCCCTTCTTCGCGATCAGCTGCTTTCTGCCGCAGTTCCAACAGGTTCATATAGCGTTGAACACGCTGCGCTTCCGAAACTTCTTCATCTCGCCCTAAGAGGCGCACCCGTCCGATTTCTTGCAGGTAGAGGCGCACCAAATCCGTTGTACGGCGACTTGCGGCGCGGCGAAGGTTTGCTGGATCAATAGAATCCATCTCCAAACTCATCAAGTCATCAACCATGGGATCACCTTCTGGATGATCGGACTGAAAACTCGGAGAGAGGGCTTGCTCGTCGTAGTCTGCTTCAACGAAAAAAGATGTTGCTGGCATAGGGCTTTGTCTCGGTTGCTCCAGATAAATGGGCTTCAGTCATGCGAATAGTGTTCCCGTCATCACGGACTGGAGAACAGGGTTTAGAGTTCCGTAACGATACGGTTACTGATCAAAGCTGTCGGTTTACATACTAGAAGTTATGCAAACTAGCTTCAGACCTGTGATGTAGGGTAGCTGCACCGAAAACGCTTCAAACGACAACACAGGCATTTTTGCCAAGAAGTGATGACATTTGGGCAAGTCTCCAGCCAGTATAGAAACCGACCTGCTTGCGTGTAGTGACTTGAATCAGCCGTTAAGTTAACCTACATCACCCTCTCATTTGTTTCCTGACTTCGATCAAAGAATCCGGCTACTTCATTAAGGCTTTTTAATCGTAGAGAGGAGAATAGGCGGGCGACTAGAGCTTGAAGATGGGAGGGTGAGGGGGGGAGTGGGCAGGTGAATGAGTGAGTAAAGCAACTGAACCTAAAACTCAATACCTTCTGCCCTCTGCCTTTTGCCCTCTCGTTTGGCCTTTGGCTCAACTCACTTCGGCTTTATAATCTCTTAACATCAGGGCTTCGACGGCTGCTTGGGGCGTGATGTTGCCTTGCAGTAACTGATGGACTTGTTGTGAGATGGGAACTTCGATGTGTTGCTGAGCAGCCAAGCGAACTAACACCCTCGCCGTATTCACACCTTCAGCAGTGCCTGTAAGGGAAGCTAAAACACTCTCCAGCGATCGACCTTGAGCAAGGCCATAACCAACTTGATAATTGCGGCTGAGGGAACTGTTGCAGGTGGCAAGGAGATCCCCCAAACCAGATAATCCATAAAATGTTTCGGACTTAGCGCCCCAATAGCTGCCAACCCGAATGATTTCGGCCAAACCACGAGTGACTAAAGCAGCCTTAGCGTTTGTGCCAAGCTTGAGACCGTCACAGGCTCCGACCGCGATCGCAATCACGTTTTTGAGAATGCCGCCCAGTTCCACACCTACCCCATCTGGATTGGTATATACCCGAAAACTATGAGATGAGAGGGCCAGTTGAATCGTATTGGTTGCAGTTTGGTTTGTTCCGGCGATCACAGTAGCGGCGGGCAGCCCCTGCTGAATTTCTTCCGATAAATTTGGCCCAGAAAGAACAACAACTGGATGATTGGGGAATGCGGCCTGCCAAATTTGGGAGGGTAAGAGGGGAAGCTGGGTTGCATTACCAGAATTGGCATCCAATCCTTTGGTAGCAGAAACCAGGATAGTATTTGGAGCCAAATGTATGGCTTGGACTTGCTCAGCAACCGATCGCACCCCTGTCATAGATACCGCCGAAACAACGATTTGTGCCCCTTCCAAAACGGATTGCAAAGGGGTAGTGCTGCGACGTGACCAGATGCGCACCTCATGGCCTCTTCGTTTGATCAGGGTAGACAGGGTTGAGCCCCAAGCACCGGCACCAATGACCGCGATCGTCGATACGCCAGGAGTAGCCGTTTCGGTTGGAGGCAAAGAACTCATACTGGGGCGATAGCTTGGTGAGGGCGGGGGTGCTGTTCCAGCAACGATCGCACTTGTTCGGCATGGTAGGAACTGCGGGTCAGGGGAGAAGACACAACCTGCAAAAAGCCGAGCGCCTCGCCGTATTTGCGCCATGCGTCAAATTGAGCCGGAGTAACAAAGTCCTGTACACCCAAATGCTTTTGAGTGGGCTGAAGATATTGCCCGATCGTCAGGATATCGCAATGAACAGCCCGTAGTGCTTGCATCACCTGGCGAACCTCGTCATCCGTTTCTCCCAAACCAACCATGATGCCGCTTTTGGTATAAACATGCGGAGCCAACTCATGCACTTGTTGAAGTAAAGCCAGCGATCGGGCATAGTCTCCTTGCGGCCGCACCCGTCGGTACAAGCGCGGCACTGTTTCGGTATTGTGATTTAGCACTTCTGGGTTTGCCTTAAGAATGATTGCCAGAGCATCCCAGTTGCCACACAAGTCTGGAATCAAGACTTCGATCGTTGTTCCTGGTGAAGCGTGACGAATTGCTTGAATACAGCGATCGAATTGAGCGGCTCCCCCATCGGGCAAATCATCCCGGTTCACCGAAGTCACCACAACATGGCTCAGTCGCAGCCGCCGCACAGCTTCAGCCAAACGCTCTGGCTCGGTTGGATCGAGGGGCTTTGGCTTTTTTTCAAAATCGATGTCGCAATAGGGGCAAGCACGAGTACAAGCCGGTCCCATAATCAAAAAAGTCGCCGTGCCATTGTTGAAACATTCCCCAATGTTGGGGCAGGAAGCTTCTTCACAGACTGTATTCAGGCCCAAATCTCGCAAGATTTCCTTAACGCCGCCAACACGCTCCCATTGGGGAGCCTTGACCCGCAACCAATCTGGCTTAACAACCACGTGCTTACTCTAATCAACGACTATTGTTCAGTCTATACCGATTCGCTTTGAATGCGATATGTAGAGGAGGTGGGGTGAATGGGGCAAAGCAGCGGTTATAGCAAAAGGCAGAAGGCAGAGAAGGCAGAAGGCAGAAGGCGAAATCCTTTCCATACTGCCTTCGAGCTTCAGTTTGCAGCAGAGTTAATTTTGCCAAACGGCATCAGCTTCGTAGGAGGTAACGAGTCAGGATGCTCATCACTTCTCCAGAACTTGGAGCTGGTAACAATGGACTCCATTCGCGCACTTCGGCGAACCGAAGACGGTGCAACGTTTGAATCGTAGTTGTGACACCTTGTCGCGAACCAATTACCAGAATTCGCAACGATTCACGCTCGCCATTGGGTGTTTCGATCGATGATTCAACAGGATTGGAAGCAGAGGTTGATTCGCTGGCGAACATCAAAAAGTTTGTCGGCATATTGCACCTTTTTAAGTAAAGAAATGACAGATGAGATTGAAATGACAGCCCCAACTCGCCAGCGCTAGCGATCGAGCTTACTCAATTTCATACCGACAATTTACACGCTACAGGGTGAAATTGTCAACTTAGTTCGCGCGACTGATCGGCTTCATACTTAAAATTCACCTTTTCCGCGACTAACATCAAATGCTTCGCAGAGGCGCGGGTAGGTGTATAAACTCCTTTTTCCCATTCACTGACAGTTTGTTGACGTACGCCCAGTTCCGTTGCCAATTCTGCTTGGGTCATGCCCATGTGGTGACGCAACGCTCGGACTAATTCCCCATTCCATTGCACAACGTTGTTGACCTGCTGAACTTTGTACACGTCGGGAGGTTTATGAAAGGTGACTTGTTCCGCGGCCAGGTTTAGCTCTTTGACGGTGTACCCGGCTTGAATCCACGCGGCAGCTTGGAGTGCGCCTTTGCTGCGGTTACTCCACCAGGCTCGATTGGTGCGGGCGGATGTGGGTAAACTCGTTCCCAGTAGAGCTTCGATCGCGGTAAAGGTCAGAGTGACTGGCGATCGCTCACATTGATTCAAGTAATCCTGTAGTGGCTGGTACTTACTCCCGCCCTTCATAGTGATTTTGCGCTGTTGTGCGCCCATTATAAGCAGCTTTCCCAGCTTTGCATCAGTCTGGTTGCCGGGTTGGTTTAGGGAAGGAATTGTTGTGGGTCAAACCCGGATGCGATCGCCCCAGCCAAAGCTGCGGAAGCACCACTGGAAAGCATTGTTGCAAATAACCACCAGGCCACAGCAGCTAAGGTTTTGCGAGTTGCTTCCAGGCGGTTTTGCACATCCTGTTGAATTGAACTGAGCCGAGTTTGCGCTCCCTGTTGAATCGACTGTTGAATCGAAGCAATTTGGGTCATGACTCGCTGCCGCATCTGATCAGCTTGAGTGACGAGTTGTTCGGCTTGGGCTTCGATGTCGTGACTCATATTTATCCAACTCGATTGAGATTGGACGAGTAATTGTTCGAGTTGGTGCTTAACGGCATCAGAGTTGACAGCCGCGATGATGGGAGCGATCGCGGCTTCCAGGTTCGCCTGCGAGAAGATTCCAACCAGAGAAGACCCATTCATTTCGGTTTGCTGAAGGAGACCGGGAATTTGGGCGAGTACCTGCTGACTCAATGCCTCGATCGCAGCGTGTAAACCAGAGGGGTCAAGGTTGGCAGGGGTAGTCTGTTGCTCTGGCTCTGAATTAGCTGCTTCAGAAGTGGAACTGTGCTGCTCCGAATTTGCTTTAACCGCTGTCGGTGGGGGCGATGTCGCTATTGCATTCCAGGCCGTTTGAATTTGTTGAATAATGCGGGCTTTCTTTTTTTCAGATAAGTCCTGCCGTTGGTTCAGAATAGCAATTAAATTCTCGTAGTCAATCAATGGAGACAAGTCAGTGGCAGAGAAAGAACTATTTAATTCGCCCAATAGATGGGAGAGAGTGCGATCGAGCTGTTTTGGAGTTAATTTTTGGGCGCTGGCTTCCTTCAAATAATTGGCGAGATTCTGCCCAACAACTTTAAGGATGGGTTGCACATTGCTGGCAAGCTGAGCCGGTTCAGCAGTGGGTTGTTCAGCTTCAACTACTGGAAACTGTGGAGTCACGGGCTGTTGTGGTGAAGGAAGCTTTGCTAATAGATTGCCTTCTAGTGCATTAAATGCTTGTTGCACTTCTTCCCGAATTTCGTTAGCAACACGCTCTCGAATCAATTTCTGCTCATCATTCTGATGTCCAAATAGTCTTAAAGTGGTTGAAAGAATCCGACGTAAACCAATCGTTGTAATATTCAAGAATCCTTCAGCCAGTGAATTCACTGTCGTGACACAAAGCCACAAGACTAGAACTAAATAGGCTGCCCATAGCACTAAACCCGCGATCGCTCCTATTGCCGGATCAGCAAAGTGGGTGAACTTAGTAGCCAGAAAGCTTGCGGTGAATAGCACCAGATTGACAGTGACTAAAATACCCAACCCGGCGATCGTGCCAATGATTACTCCTGGTGGGTTAGAAGGAGAAGACGACAAATTGTCTGCTTCGAGCTGCTTACCGACCTGAGAGAACGGAAACCGCAGCAGCGAGAATGTCACTGCGCTCCCCAAGCAAAACAACAGCAACTGCAGAGCCAGCGCGATCGACAAACCGACGATTAAAACGGTTAGTAAGTCAGTCCAATCTGCCGCTGCAATCACAAGAATACGTTTCGTCTCATATCAAGCTTTATTCCACGCTAAGTGACACTTCGACCCATTGTCCTCTAGCTGAATGCGGATTTGTGACAGCTTTGACAATGCGATACTAAACTTAATCACTCTATTTTGTTTGCGAAGGAAACACTATGACTGCATCCAAACCACTAGAGGATACTGACCTCGTTGATTGTGCGCGGGCGAATGGCACTCAGGGTATTGAAACGGCGGCGGAATTGTGTGGCTATGGCACAGATCTTGATGCCTTTGAACAAGCATTGAGACAGGCCTGCGATCGCATGGGGATCACCTATGACACCTTCGGCGATTTATTAAAACCTCCAACCGTGATGATGCAAGACTTCGGCGAAATTGTGGCCCCCGATACCCCTGACCAGCTTTAAGACAGCCATGTTAAGCCAGGCAGGTACATGGCTTAACTGCGGAATAAGCGACTATATTGAGTTTCGTGAGTCATGCTGGCGATCGCCAGTCCCCATCCGCAGCTTTCGAGGGCGGTATCGCATTGGTGCAGGATAGCTTCTAGCGCCTCCTCTAAATCAGGTTGCAGGGAGAGTAGGGTTTGTTGACCAGCGGTTTGCCCAAGCGGAATCAGTCTGATCCCGGCATTGACGAGGTTGGCCAGCCAACTGTGGAGATACCCAAGCAACGCTGTTTTTGAGTCTATTTGCCAAAGATAAGCGGCGATTGCGAAGGCGACTGCAAAATTGCAATTCTCGTCTTTAAAGCTTTTAATTGGAGAGTTTATCTGGTCGGGATGCAAATCGAGCAGAAGTTTTAGCAGCGATCGACCCATTTGCCAGCTCTGGTTACGCAGTTCCTCAGTTTCGCGAGCAGCAGATAACCAATGATTCCAGGCAGTTAAGGTGGACCAGTTTTGAGTTGCGATCGCCTGATAACTGCGCAGCAAAATTCCGCCTTCTAATCGCACCGCTCCACAGGCCAATTCACGTTTGAGCCAATGTTCCAATGTGGTTCGATTGGTAATGCTGCCGACTTCAACCAAAGATTCCAGCCCCTCTGAGTAACTGTAAGCGCCCACGGGTAAGGCTGGACTGGTGAGTTGGAGCAATTTCAGTAAAGTTTGATTCAATGGTGCTGTCCTCCATAGGCACCCGGCTCTGGATAGAAGGGCTGCACCTCTTCGGTGACACGCAAGCCCCGATGGAGCAGCATTTCTTGCAACACGGGGTCAGGCGACAGACGCAGATAAGTGGGAGCAATTTCGAGGGGAACGTGACGATTGCCGAGATGATAGGTGGCTTGGAGGAGTTGCAGCGGGAAATTGGCTGTTACCGTAATGACAGGTTCTGGCTTGGCCACCACTTGCACGAGAACGCCATCGGTCGATCGTAACACATCACCATTCTGCAACACCGTACCCCGTGGCAACTGAAGAAAAACGGCTTGCCCATCAGCGGTTTCAAAGCGGTGGCGCGATCGCGTGCGTTCTTCTGCCGTTAATAATAATTGTTGTGCTGATAAAGTTTCGGCACAGGCCGGTAAACATTGAGTCAATGTGATCACGGTAGCTGGTTGCATGGTTCAGTTCCTGGTTACAATCACTCCAGCGGTGTAGGCTATTTTTGCACAAGAAATCAACCCAGTGATCAAGCATTATGACGAGCCATTTTGATCAACCAGTCATTTTTCGGCGATCGCCCAAGTGGTCTCGTGCAGTTGTATGGGGCATTGTGGGAGTCACCACTTTTACCGTTCTGTGGGCAGCGCTAGCAAAGATTGATGAAGCTGTTTCCGCGATCGGTCAACTCGAACCCCAGGGCGCTGTGCGAGATATCCGCGTGCCAATTAATGGCGTGGTGAAAACGGTCGATGTCAAAGATGGCGATCGGGTCACGAAGGGCACGGTTTTGCTCACGCTCGATCAGGAAACCGCTGGCGCGGAATTGCAATCCTTAAAAAAAATTCGCGAAGCTTTGCAAGCTGAAACGCTGTTTTATCGCAAAGAAATGGGCAATGCAATTCCAGTCGAGATGGAACGCACAGCTGAGTTTAAGGTACCACCCGAAATGGCTGCTCTCACCAAAAGTCGGGCAGCGTTAGTAGCAGAAACCGCTTTGTTTCGTGCGCAACTCACAGGCTCAACTGAAGGCATGAGCTTGACCGCAGAGCAACGACTGCGACTGCAATCCAGTTTGGCTGAGGTCGATTCGCGGGAGCGCACTGCCGAATTGGAAGTCAACCAATTAGAACGGCAACTGGCGCAAACTCGTGTTCAACTCAGTACCGCGAAGGAGATCTTGCGGATTAATTCGGGAATTTACAAAGATTTAGCAACCGTGGCCCAGGAAGGCGGCGTTCCGCGAATTCAGTTTTTGCGGCAAGAACAAGAATTGAAAACCAGTCAGGCACGGGTCGATCAGCTGCAAGAAGAACAGGGACGGTTAACGGTGGCGATCGCTCAAGCCCAACAAAAACTGCAAAACACGGTTGCCCTATCCCAACAGGATCTATTAACCAGAATTGCTGAAAACGAGAAAAGTATTGCCAGCATCGATAGCGAGTTGAATAAGGCGATCGTCGAAAACGAGAAGCGGATTGCCGAAATTGATAGCCAACTGAAGCAAGCCGAACAAACGCTGAAGTATCAAGAAGTGCGCGCTCCAGTGGATGGCACCGTATTTGATCTCAAAGCGTCTGGCCCCGGTTATGTAGCAACTACCGCAGAACCTGTACTCAAAGTGGTACCGAAGGATGCGCTCAAAGTTGAGTTATTTGTCCCCAACAAAGACATTGGTTTCATCAAACCGGGATTACCTGTAGACGTGCGGGTCGACTCTTTCCCCTTTAGCGAATTTGGTGACTTAAAAGGGGTGGTAGAGGCGATCGGCTCCGATGCCCTCCCCCCCACGCAAGAGCGGCAATTCTACAGTTTCCCCGTGAAGGTGCGGCTGGATGATACCAGTGGCCTCAAGGACAATGGGCGGGATCTACAACTTCAATCAGGGATGTCGGTGAGTGCCAACATTCGCATTCGGGAGCGATCGATCCTCAGCATCTTCATGGATGGCTTTACCCAAAAGGTAGACAGCTTTAAATCGGTGCGCTAGCGATCGCAAAAAACGATTGAGAGATTACCGACGGCAACACAATTTTCTGGCGCGCTATCTTGGTGATCAGAAGCGATTACTCAAGGCTTTCCGTTATGAGAAGAATAATTCGAGGTAGCGGTCTAAACCTTTCATTCATGGCCTGCTCTGTGGGAATGGTTTTTCTTACCAGCCTGCCATTTCTACCTGCAAAGGCACAGCAAGTTCCTGATTCTGGCCCTCAACCGAATCAGCCTTTAGAGAAACCAGTAAATCCTGGAGAATCTAATCAACCAACACCTAAAGCCACTGTTCAGCAGCCCTCAAAAGAGCGGCGAGACGATCGCGTTTACATTAACGAAATTTATCCCGAATACTGTCGGAGTTATTTCCTCAGCCGGGATTGGGTCAGCCTGTTTGAATACCAAAGGGGGATGTATCGCTGTAAGTATGGCGACGATCTCTGGCATTAATTGCTTATTTCACTGCCACTTTGCGGACAGCAAATAAACTTCCCAAAATACCAACAGAAGTGCCAAAGCTTAATAGTGTTGCCATCAACAAGGTGGTTTGCAGCGGGCTGAGTTGCAAACCATTGGTTAGCAGTTGGACAAACTCCGGTTGCTGCGCAAGAAGATGATGCAGGAATTGCCACAGTCCCAGCAGGAGCACGCCTGCGATCGTCGCACCTGCCAGCCCAAACGTGACTCCTTGCAACAAAAAGGGTAAATAAATCCAGCGAGTTGTCGCTCCCACCAGTTGCATCACCTCAATTTCTCGCCGTCGCGCCATCACGATTAAACGGATCGTCGTGGTGATGACCGCGAGCGCCGTCAAAGTCAACACCGCTACAACCACAAAACTCACCCAACCTAACCCGCGATTTAACTCGGCCACCCGCTGCACGGCTTCATCCACATACTGAACGGTTTCAACCCCAGAAAGTTTGGCGAGTTTCTCGGCCAATTGCGGCACCGCTTCTGAAGAAGCAGCTTTGACCTTTAACTCATCCACCAGGGGATTCCCCTCAAGCTGGCGAGTTGTCCCTTGAATATCTGACAAACCCAAGTCTTGTACCAGATTGACCCAGGCTTCTTCTTTCGTCACTGCGGTCACAGTTGCCACATGAGGTAGTTGGCGCACCAGTGGTTGCAACTCTTTAGCCTGCACACCGGTATCCAGATAAACCGAAACCTCTAATTGGCTGCCAAATTGCTTCAACAAGCCTTCCAGTTGCCACGAGGATTGCAGACTAATGCCAAATAAAAAGAGCAACACAGCGACCGTACTGATAGCAGCCCAATTCATCCAGCCGCCGCGGCGCAACCCCAACGAAGTTTCTCGCAGTAAATACTCTGTTTTTGTGAGCCACCGAGCCACGTTACACACCTCCCACGCGAATTGACGTGGTTTACGTTAGACGCAGATCGAGCGATCGTCAAGAGGTTAACGGAAAAGGCCGGAAATTGCGGCATAGATGTACGCTTAACCGCTTTGATGTGCAGGCCGGAAAGCGCAGGGTCATAATCATTTTTGTTAAAATGAAGGAGAGTTAATACTCAATCCAACACACTCTCTCTACTCAAAGAAGACTCTATTTGTCCTATGAAATTAATTGACTATCCAGTCATGATCGCGGAGAAGCAACGGCAACTACTTCAGACCGAACAGCATATCCGTCGATTACAAGATATTGTCAATCGCCTGACTGCTGAAATCGACACAGCAATCGCATTCGACACGGAATTAAAAAACGATGCACAACGAAAAGCCAAACGCCTTGAGTTAATGAAAGCACCAGACTTTCGTAGAGCTGCGGCCAACTTGCAAATTACACAAGATGAGCGGGCTGAAATTGAAATTGACCTGAGCTTGTTGCGAAATCAGTTTTCAGTTCTGAAATTACAATTGCGAGAGGCGATTGCGACTAGAGAACTGCAAGTCGTGGATGCAGCCTAAGACTCAGACATGATGCTTCCTTCCGATATATTCTCGACGATCGCTTCGCTGTGAGTTTTAGGCGGCAAAATTTCTTTCACCCGATTTAGCAACACATCAAAGTCAATGGGCTTAGAAATAAAACCGTCCGCACCCACATCATAACTATCACCCGATGTTGGCCCACTGTAGCCAGAGATCAAGAGGATTGGGATATATGGCAAGGCTAGATTTTGTCGAATGAGTCGAGTGACCTCAAACCCGTTCATCTCTGGCATCATCACATCAAGCAGAATTAGATCGGGCGGATTGGTAGAGATTTTTTTCAAGGCTAGTCGGCCATTGTTTGCGACTTCAACCTGGTAGCCTTCGTCTTCTAAAATTGTTTGTAGTAGAAACGAGTTATCCGCAAGATCATCGACAACGAGAATTCTGTCGATACTTGGGTGCGGCTTGTTCATCGATCGAGTCATTGTTTCAAAGAAGAATTAGCATGATTTGTTGGGTGTCTCCATTCTTGAGAATGGAGGTATTGTTTGACTCATACTCAAGATGGATCTTTGGATAACTCGCAAACATCAAATTAGGTAGGCTTAGGTAATTACCACATATTTGATTGCTGCCTAAATTAAAACTCAGGCTCCAAAGTTCAAACCTGTCAACCAGGTTAAGACCCTTTATTAGGGGATGTTTGACTCAAGTTAAGCTGGCTTCAGGTTTTAGTCGATTCAGCTCAGGTGATGGTTGTCAACGCCATCAAGCTGTTGTAAAAGTTTGGTCAATTAATCAGGTAAATTTCCTTAAATTTTTGCCATTTTGCACAACTCCTCTTTATCTTTGGCTCTACTTATAGTACTCTTGAACTAAATACTTAGGAGATTTGCGTCTATGGCGGTTCATCAAACTAAAGCATCCTCCATTCACCCATCTGTCGTTGAGCAAGTGATTCAATTATTGGCAACCTTACCCGATCGCTCCAATTCCACTGCTCATCCCACAACCGATTTGAAGTCATTTCCTGGCAGTGTTCATTCCACTTCCTCAAAATGAGTTAGCCCTTAAGGAATGATTCATAGAACACCCTTGTAAACACGATCTTTTCACAATTCACATTTTCATAATTCAAAGGAGAGATTACTTCGCAAGATGATCTCTTTTTTTATTCTTAATTTTGCTCAGCCATGTTTTAACCCCCCTTAGACAGTGATTTATAAGCAGGTCACATGCAACGTTTCTACAAATGAAACTATTCAATTTGGAACCCCCCTTGCTTAATCGACTGATAACATTCTGAAATATTGCACTTTGCTTTGAGTTGAAAAGAATTAAGCCGATCAATTCCTTTAGCTCAGAAAATGTATCCCTGAATGATAATCAGCATCTCTCTTTCGATCGGTACAAAATTCTTCTTATAGCAGAAGAGGCCAAAGATTAAGGAGCATATCGTTATAAATACCACACTGACTAATCATATTTGGATGGTCATGTTTTGAACTGAGGGATGATGTTTTTAGAAATCTGGTGTGCAAAGTTTCTGCACTACGGAATGAGGATTAAATAAAGTGGCAAATTCTGTGGAATGGGCCTCTTGCCTGTCTCAAGTAGCTGGGACGGCTATCCCACTTTATTCAATTCATGATCCTACGCAAATGTTTCTACCAATGAAAAATTACATCTAGAACACATCCCATTGAACAATTAAAAACTAGCAGAGGAATTCATCATGAAACCAGCCCAATATTTTGCATTAATTGCAGGAGTTCTCTTTCTAACTCTAGGCGTATTAGGATTTCTCCCAGGCGTTGTGGAAAAAGTTGACGGCCACTCGCTCGACTCGGTTGGCGCATTTGATAATGGATTTGGTTATATATTCGGTTTCATTCCAACCAATGCGCTTCATAGTATCGTTCGGATTGCTTTTGGCATCTCCGGTATTCTCGCGTCGATCTCCCTGGATAGCACTCGGGTCTATTGCCGTGCAGTCGCGATCGGCTACGGGTTGTTTGCCATCATGGGGTTGTTCCCTTACACCAACACCGCCTTTGGTTTGATTCCCATTTACGGCAGCGATGTCTTACTTCATGCCATCAGTGCAGCGATCGGTTTCTACTTTGGTTTTATTGCCCAACCCGGTTTATTGGAACTAGGCAATAATCGTCCGCAGCAAAACGTCTAAGCCACAACAGGAGGGATTTATGACACGTTTGACTCAGTTTAAAAAGGGATTGATTGCTTTCCTGGTGATGCTGACTGCCTGGTTAGGAGTGACGTTTAGCCTTGCAAATCCGGCCCAGGCAAAACCTAAAGCACTGGATGCCACAAGCTACTTTGACCAACGCGGTAACTCAGTCGATGCTTATCGCAATCTACAGCGCGCCACCTATGCCTACCGCAACGAGGGATTTGAAGGTGAAGGCAGCCAAACAGGTCGGATTGGCAATCGGCGCGAATTAGCAAGACGCACAGGGGCAAAATTGCAAGACCGGATGGACAATCGACGCGATTTGACCAACCAGCCAAACTCCGTTGAAGATGCGGCTGAGAACATGATGGACAATACTAAAGGAGCATTTCGACGGGCTGCCGGTAAAGTTCAAAAGAACTTGAATTTGAACGATTAGTCCTACTTTGTTGGAGAATGCGATCGCGCTATCCTGAATGGGTGCAAATGCAAGAGGACTGATTATGACCCGCGCCATCATGGAAACTGACAAAGGCACTATTCACCTGGAATTGTTTGAACAGGATGCGCCCAACACAGTCAAGAACTTCATCGATCTTTCTGAGAAGGGCTTCTACGATGGACTTTCGTTTCATCGGGTGATTCCCAACTTTATGATTCAAGGTGGATGTCCTAATACTCGTCCGGGAGAGCGAGGCATGCCAGGAACGGGCGGTCCCGGCTACAAAATTAAGTGCGAGATTAATCCCAACAAGCACGAAGCTGGAACGCTCTCAATGGCACACGCAGGCCGAGATACTGGTGGCAGTCAATTCTTTATTTGCCATTCGCCCCAACCGCATTTAGATGGTGTGCATACGGTGTTTGGCAAAACTGACAATATGGATGTCGTCAATGCTATTCGTCAGGGCGATCGCATTCTTTCGGTCAAGATCGAGGCATAGCCGCTTGGCTCATTTTGTGCCATTCATGCTCTACTGCTTCCATATATGGCGATCACGGGCTGGTTGGGTTCCGCCTGTGCAGTCAACCAGGCCCAAAGCTGATCGCCATAGCAAAAATGCCACCACTCGTTGGGATGTTGCTTGAACCCGGCCTGAGTCATGACCTGTTTGAGCAATTCTCGGTGAGCGTGAAATAGCTGTTCTGCTTGAGTTTGGCCGTGTTGGTAATAGTTTGGGTAGGAGCGGGGCGAGATTTCGTCGATCGCCGCTCCCACATCGGCCACTTGACCCGCAGCATCTAGTAAGGTGACATCGATCGCGCCGCCCGTACTGTGAGGGGGTGGGCACGTGGGGTTAGGATCGGGGACCGCCCAAAATTCATACACCTGTTCATACAGTTCCTGGCGCTGCAATTCGCTAAGCTGGTCTGGCACCAAACCTTGTTGGCGAGCAATTTCAGCCAAGGTGTAATCCACCATAAATTGCTGCACAGGTAAGGGCCGAAAAGCATCAAAAATCAGAATTTTCCAGCCTGGATGCTGTTGATGTAGATAGGTTTGGGCCAACAGTAGACGATCGTGTACACCTTGCCGCACAAAAAATGGCGATTCATCTCCATAGGGAGCGCCCAGTTTTTGATAAGGGTGGGGTTGCACAACAGGAAATACATCGAATGGAATTGGAACTAACGATTCTCCACAATCCTGAATTGGCACTGAGCGGTAGGGTTTGAGCATGGTTGAGAATTGCGACTGCTGCCACACAAATTTAATCGACGCATCACAATTTTGAGTGATTTTGATCAGATTGGAGGCAAAGCTTTATCACTCGATTCGGTGATTTTGCTTGCGTAGAAAACTCGTTGTGATCACGAGTCTGTGATTTCTCGGTCACGCTGCGATCGCTCTGAACAAGGCAAAGTAGAGCAGTCGCATTTTATACCTCATCATGAAGCTTCACATTAAACTGGCGGGTAATACACCACCCAACATCTCAATCCAGGTCAATTCTCACGAGAGTGACATTCAAGTGGAGGTAGACAGTCAGCATAGCAAACCTACGACTCAGCCAGATTCTACCAAAATGCTGGAGTTGGAGGTTTTAATGCGACCTGCATAAGGTCTTCTTCGGTGATTTAAGTTTTTTCTTCAGCGTATTCTTCAAACCGAGTAATATCGTCTTCGCCCAAATACTCCCCGTTTTGAACCTCAATCATCACCAGAGGGATCACACCCGGATTCTCCACTCGGTGAGCCGTACACATCGGGACATATGTTGATTGTTTCTGCACCAAAATCGTTTCTTTATCATCAAACACAACTTTGGCCGTACCAGACACCACAATCCAATGTTCACTCCGGTGATAATGCATTTGAGAGCTGATGTGTTGACCAGGCGCAACCTCAATCCGATTAATCCGATAACGATTTCCTTCCTCAAGCAGTGTGACGGTTCCCCAGGGACGGACGCGAGTAATATCGGGATCTGAGGATTGTGTAGGGTGTGTTTGGGAATGATCAGAATTGCCCATTGGTGTTTATCTCTAACCCGCTTCTTCCAGATTAAGAGGATTACTAGCGAATTACAACGGGAAATCTTGCTCAAACTGTTGGCGAGTGATGGGTTGCTCGACCACTAAACCTTCTCCACCTAAAGTTTTTAATGGCTGGCCATCCACTGAAAGCCAAACCGATGCACCCGGACTGAGGCTTGTTGCTGTGTAGAGGACTTGTGCTAGCCGACCTTCCATGGACGTGCTACCACCGCCAGTTGTGAATTCGCGGGATAAGTCAATATGGACACCATCTTCTTTTACAGCTAAGTCAAGCAGTTGAGTCTCGGCAGGAATGGTCGTTGATAAATCCGTCTGGGTGGGACCTGCAATTAGTTGTTGCATGGCAGTTTCTAGCAATGCTTCGGGATTGTTGCTAGAGGTTAGTTTTACCGGGCTGGGCACAAGTTGGATTTTGTTGCCAGATGTTTTCAGCCAGTAGACTTGAAGCGTTTTGTCGGCAGTAGCGGGAGCAGAGTTGCCAGGGAGTTTTGCCGTTTTGAAGGGATCAACGGGGAGACTTGGATTATTTTGGTCGTTGGGTTGGGTTTGCTCGATCGCGGTTGGCGCTTGATTAACTGAGTTGTTCCATGTCCACCAGGCAACGCCACCTCCGGTCGCAAGCAATAGTGCGGACAAACCCGCGATCGCAGCGGGAGAAAGTAAGCGGCGCGGTTGTTGGTCTTGCATAGAAACCCTCCTCCTGGAATTGAGTTTTCACGATAGCACGAGGATGCGATCGCGGACTGCTTTCGCTCTCCGTTATCGATCTACACGCGCTCCAGCAGGTTTCAGCACAGAAGTAATGAGTTTTTAGAGAGTGAATCCGGCGGGTAAGCCGACAAATGCCGCAATCTCTATAGAGTTGTTGACGAAACGAACCTGAAAGACTCTAGCTCGCACTTTGAGCAATTTCTCTACCCGTTCCAAATTCAATTCCTGCGCAATGTTAGCGGCAAAATCGCGTACCAGTTCCTCCGGTACAGGTTGTCCGTCAATGGCGATGGCGGGTCTCACTAACTGAATCTGTCGCCCGTCGAGAATTTCAATGCCAGTTTCGATCGCTAACGTCAGTTTTTCACCCGTTTGCACTTCTTCAATATCAGCTTCGATTTGGATGCGGCGATTGTCCAAAAATTCAACTCTGGGGTTGGAAACACGATAACTTTCCAGGGTTTGACGAATAGTTTCAACGTTTTGCCGCATGCCACCTTGAGCGATCGCGTCCGTTTGGGCTGACTGCTGACTATCCAGTTGCTTGTTCCGGTTTAAGCCTCTTAACAACCGCTCAATCACCCGGTTTACCACTTGCGATCGCAGCGCTTGCAGCACATCAGTTCTAGTAACCACAGCTCGCACCCCAACACCCAAGGGACTTTGGAGAGTGTATTTGCGCTTTTTAAGATCTGCAAGGCTAATGTTGATCGGGTCAGTTTCCAGTTCTAGCGTGTCGATGCGAATTCCTTCAACTGGAAAAAAGCCCCGCCCCGCGATGCGCAGACGATCGACCTTGCCAGCAGCAACATTATGCACGGGGGCATTATCTACCCTGACTTTGACTTCCTCCACCTGCTTGAATTGCGATCGGACTGCCCCTTCAAGCACTTTATCGGCGACAAAGTTGGCGGGAGACAGCACACTGATCAAACTGGAGAGAATCAGAATAAAAATTTCCATCGCTATTTCGCACTGAGAAGAACAAGGAGATTTGCACAAGACATGATTACGGTATCATCCTCCAACTGTTTTTTCGACAATCAAAGATTTCTTTTTGGAAAAGCCTGCCCGCGATCGACCTGTATTCATTGAGGCCCAATGTAAAACCGGGTTATGTCATAACCCTGCTGACCATCCGTAGGAACATTACATAAGGTTCCGTAAGATTTCTCATGAAAAAAGACAGCAACAAGCCCCCTTGTCACTGTCTCAGATGTTCCTCACATCGGTTGAGCATCACACAACCTATCTGCATCTAACGTAGCTTTTGCCGAGTTTGGATTGGTGAAGCCGATGTAAAAGATTTTTTGCGCCGTATAAAGCTTTTACGTAATCTTGCGGCTGGAGAAAAGAAAGGTAATGGCTGGAAAGATTTCTACATTCTGGCGGGAACTAAATTGAGCGATCACAGTCAACAGGTGTTGTTCGTTTTCCTGACTGTCACATGGCGGGTTGCGATTCCGATGACAGGATGATTCGATGGCAAGAATCTTTGCAAAGCGTCGGAAACAGACCCGTCTCTGTTAAGGAGTCATACAAGTGGTGCGTTTTCCACGGTGGTTAACCAGTGTCCTGATTGGACTAATTGTGATCGGGGTTGTGTTTCGGTTTGTGAACCTGAATCACAAAGTCTATTGGCATGATGAGGTCTACACCACGATGCGAGCAGCGGGTTATACCCGGGGAGAGATTGATGATGCACTATTTCAAGATGTAGAAATTCCAGCGATCGCCCTCCAAAAGTATCAGCAAATTAAGCCGGGAAGTACGGCGATGGATACGGTGCGATCGCTGGCTGTGGAAGATCCGCAACACCCACCGCTGTACTTCTTGATGACACGGGGTTGGATGCAAGTTTTGGGCGATCCGCTAACGGCCTGGTTCAACAGTCCCTTAACTGTGATGCGATCGTTGCCTGCACTGCTAAGTTTGTTGGCCCTACCAGCCATGTACGGGCTGGCTTGGGAACTGTTTGCGTCCCATCCCGTGGCACTTCTGGCAACAACGCTGCTGGCTTTGTCGCCTTACGACGTGTTGTTTGCCCAAACTGCACGGCAATATAGTTTGCTGACTGTGATGGTGATTGGCAGTAGTTACTTGTTACTCCGCGCCATTCGAATGTTTCAGACGGCAGCTTCCCAATCGGCAACAGCTCAACGGTTTGCGATTCGCCAGCCCATGACCTGGATTAATTGGGGGTTGTATGCGCTCTCGATCGCCATTGGACTATACACACAACCTTTCTTTGCCCTGACCTTAGTTAGTCATATGGTTTATGTGGGCCTGTGCTTCGTTTGGGATCCGGCTTTCAGCAAGCATCGGCGCTCAATTTTGCAGTTTTTTGTGGGGGCGATCGTCATTGGGCTGTTCCTGTTCAGTCCGTGGCTGATCGTCATGCTGATGAATATGCAGCGAGCCGTGGCAACCACTAATTGGAGTCAAGCTTTTCCTGGCTTTGAATATTTGCTGAAACTGTGGACGCTCAGTTTTACGTCGCTGTTTATTGACCTGGATTTTGGCTATCACAGTCCGTTTACCTATCTATTGCGACTACCTTTTGTGATCTTGATTGGGGTATCGTTGTACGTCCTGTGTCGGCGCACGCCATTTGCGGTCTGGCTCTTTGTGGTGTTGTCGATCGCGGTGCCGTTTCTGCTGCTGGCGGTGCCGGATCTGGTGCTAGGTGGGAAACGATCGGCGGTGAGTCGGTATCTGGTGTCTTGCTATCCCGGTATTCAACTGGCCGTCGCTTACTTTTTGGCAACCAATCTTTCAATGAAGCGGGTATACAGTGGGCGATCGCAACGACTCACCCAGAACCATACTCCCTACACCTTGCGGCCAACACCGAATACCATCTGGCAAACCTGGTTTTGGCGGGGGGCACTGGGGGTGATTGCCATCTCTAGTCTGGCCTCCCTCACGGTGAGTGCGCTGGCCGATGCCTGGTGGAATAAGGATTTGAGTTTTCCGAACTATCAAACTGCGAATCTGCTGAATCAAACGCCTGCACCACTGGTAATTAGCGACATTGGGGATGACTACACTAATACTGGCGATTTAATTTCCCTCAGTTATCGCTTGAATGAGTCGGTGCAATTGTTGCTGCTTAAGCAACCGCCCGCCTTTGTCAGTAGTGAAGAATTTGCGGCGAAGTTGCAAGGCAAAACGGCGATCGCCTTTCGGCCAACGCGATCGTTGCAACAAGCTTTAGAACAAAGATATGGTCAATTATCTCGAATCCTTACCACCGAACGGCTTTGGGAAGTTCCTGCGGCTTCGCGACCAAAAGCCAGCCAAAAAACTGAAATTCAAAAGAAAGATTAAGCCGTTGTTTGCAACTTTTTAATATGCCTTTTCTGGAAAAAACTATCGTAAATAATTTACTTCAAATCAGGTTGAGATGCTTATGAGAAAAGAGTTTATGTGATTTACCCAATCTCTCAAATGACGATTCTCTCGTTGATTGATTGAGTCATGAAATAATTCAAGCATGTTAACAATATCTTCCTCACTGTAAATTTATTCAACGAAGGCTCATCTTCTATCCGTATATTTTCTATACTGATCCCACCTGATCCTAACGTGGTGGGGATCGCATTTAAGCATTTCATTCAATTCAATTACTTAATCACTCCCAGGAGGAAGGCATGGCTCTCTCGCACAGTCCCAGCATCGGAAATGTTTATGGATTGTTGATGGTTAAAAGCTTTTTAATTTGGGTTTTTACATTGGCTGTTTGTTTGCTGGTTGTTGGCTTTCCGCTGGTTATTTTAATGGTAACGGTTGGCTCTCTGTTAGCAGTTATTTTGCAATCTGTGATTCCCATGAGTTCCGTGCTGCTGGTTGCAGGCGGCATTATTGGGCTAAACATTTTGGCAGTCTTACTAGGAGCGGCAATGTTGACCCTGAAGGGCGTTCACCCGGATCAAGTTCACTGGTTACGCTGGTTGCAAGGCGAAGAAAATCCCAGCAACACGTCTGTTTATGCTGCCTGCCCGTTGACTTGTGCCCTTCGGCAATAAGTTGAAATTCTACTTTTTAATGATGATTTAATTGCCGCTGAAAACTGATGCGATCGCAAAGCAAACTTTTCGTAGTGGTGCTTTGTCGATGTTTCCCCACCAACCCGGTTGTTGCCGGGTTTTTTATTGATTAGCTTTGGTCAGAACGCTTAGGCCCAGGAGGAAGTTGCAAAGTTAATACTAGGTAAGTGTTCTGACTCACCTACGCCACATTTCACATGGCTACGGCGATAAGAGCCATTACCCATTAGGATAGTAAGGTTTGCAATTGTTCAGTGTTGAATGGTTATGACCCAGTCTCGCCTTTCCATCGGCATTATTGTGGGAACTCGGCCGGAAGCGATCAAAATGGCTCCGGTGATTCAAGCCTTTCGATCGACTCCTGAGTTTGAGACCCAAGTGATTCTGACCGGGCAACATCGCGAAATGGTTGATCAGGTGATGGATTTGTTTGGGTTAGCAGCAGATCATGACTTGGCGATTATGCAACCTAAGCAAACCCTAACCGACATTACCAGTCGCAGTCTCGCGGGCCTGGAGGCGTTATTTCAGCAGTTGCAATTGCAACTTGTGCTGGTGCAGGGAGATACCACCACCGCTTTTGCCGCTGCTTTAGCTGCGTTTTACCAACAAATTCCTGTTGGCCATGTGGAAGCAGGATTGCGCACCGATAACCTCTACAATCCCTACCCAGAAGAAGCGAATCGGCGGTTAATTTCTCAATTGACGCTGCTCCACTTTGCGCCAACGTCTCTGGCGATGGCGCATTTGCAACAGTCGCGGGTGCCAGGTGAGTTGCACCAAACGGGGAACACCGTAATTGATGCACTGTTAAAGGTGGCTGATCGCCAGCCCCTGTGTGAAATTCCAGGGTTGGATTGGAGCCAGTATCGGGTGATTTTGTCTACGGTGCATCGGCGCGAGAATTGGGGCGAGCCATTGATGGGAATTGCTGAAGGCTTTTTACGCATCCTTGATAAGTTTCCGGATACGGCCTTGCTCTTGCCGCTGCACCGTAACCCCACAGTCCGAGAGCCATTAAAAGCGACGTTGGGCAATCACCCGCGGGTTTTTTTGACGGAGCCGCTGGATTATGCCGAATTGGTAGGAGCCATTCAGCGGTGTGAGTTGGTGCTGTCCGACTCCGGGGGGTTGCAGGAAGAGGCTCCTAGTTTAGGCAAACCCGTGTTGGTCTTACGGGAAACCACAGAACGACCGGAAGCAGTGACAGCAGGGACGGCAAAACTGGTGGGTACAGATCCCGATCGCATCGCGGCAGTTGCAACAAACCTGCTGAGCGATCGTGCGGCGTATGATGCCATGGCCAAAGCGATCAATCCATTTGGGGATGGGCAGGCCAGCGATCGTATTGTGCGGATCGTGAAACAGTATTTCAACCGGCCCTAGGGCGTGTCATCAATTAAAGGGGAAATGCTTGAGGCATGAGCCTTGTCACGCCCGCCTAAGCAAACAAGCTAGGGGCTGTAACTCTTTCACTATCGGCAGTTTAGTTTTAATTGATGACAGCCCCTAAACAATTGCTTAAGATTCCTCATCCTCTGGTAGGTCGGGTGGTTCGGGTCTGGACTGATCCAGCAAGGTTTTCTTAGATTCTTTCAGGTCTTTCCACAAATTCTTGATCTGGTGGTAGGCATCATCGGAGGAAATCTTGCCGCCAGTTTCTAATCCGCAAATGAGAGAAACGCGCTGGGCAAATTCTTGCAAATTGGCGTTGAAGGCGAGTTGTTCGGGGGTGAATTCACCTCGATACTTGCTAATCGGGTACAGGAAGTTCTCTTTATTCGAGTTAGACGCATCCGCCATAGAAAATCCCCTTCGTTAAGACGCAGAACATAACATGGGCAACCGTACCTCTCTTAAGTTTTGCGGTAATAAACTACCAATCCCCCCTTTCAGGACTGATTAAATCTTCAAGAAGCATTATGAAGATTTTTTGACGTTCAGGGACGACTTAAGTGTTGATGGACAAGAGCGATCGCTTGATTTACGTCTTCAGCAATACCAAGATATTGCTCAGTCAACCGACTGAAAAATTCCTGCTCAATTTCCATCCCACTTAACAGTACAACAAATTTTTCAGTCTTCAAGGCTAAAGCAACTTCGGCAGCCGTTCCTAAACCCATGCCACAAGCAATGATGACATCGCTGGTTAGTACGTTGATGACGTTGCGGGCATTGCCCATCCCCGTCAGGATGGGAATATCGATCGCCTCCGATAGTTGGCGGCGATCGCTGGATGGCAAAATGCCAATGGTTAAACCGCCTCGACTCTTTGCTCCACGGCTGGCAGCATCCATTACTCCCACCTGGCGGCCACCGGTGAGCAAGATCCAACCAGCATCCGCGATCCGTTGGCCCAACTCGTAAGCCAGTTGCAGAGTTTCTGGGGTGGCACGCTCGCCGGGTCCCATAACGCCAATGATGGGTTGCCGCATATGCTTTGAGGAGGAGGGATGGAACTAGGCAGCCGAAATGGTATCAACCAGGTCAGCCGTTTGCCAGTTCAAAGTATCACCGATCGCAGCGCCAGTGTGGTATGCAGCTAGCAAGATTTCACTGGTTTTACCCCAAGCGATCGTGCCATCGGCGCTTAGGCCAATTGCCCCCAAGTCTCGCTGGTGACGCTGAGCTTCTTGCAGCGATCGACTAAATGCCGCTGGTAACGATAATCCATCCACGACTCGCACTACAATCCGCGCCGCCAAACACTCATCAATAATGTGTTCACCAATGCCCGTACAACTCACCGCCGCTTCAGGCGTGGCATAGGTTCCGGCTGGCATCACCGCATCACTCACCCGCCCAATCCGTTCAAACCCTTTGCCCCCTGTGGATGTACCAGCGGCTAATTGACCAGCAACATCCAATACCACAACCCCGATCGTGCCCCGGCCAGCATTGTCTTCTACTAATTCTTTTTCAGCCACAACTCCCGCCATTGGGTGCGCACAATTACTCAGCCGTTCCTGCATCCACTCCTGCAACCGAATTTCGGTCAAAGGATTGTAGGGCGGCAACTCCAACTCCCGCAGCAACTCCAGCGCCCCAACATCGGAAAGAATGCGATCGGGTGAATTTTGAAGCGCCGTGGCCAGGAGAATCGGGTTTTGCACGCGGGATACATTAATCACGCCACTCAGTCGTTGCAAACTGCCATCCATCAGCGCGGCACTCATGCGAATTTGCCCATCGGATTGCAGCACCGAACCTGTGCCCGCATTAAACTGCGGATCATCTTCCAACAGTTGACAGCCTTTGACCACGACTGCCCGCGCCGAGGCACCCGCCACCAACAGAGGATAGAGCGTTTCCAGAACAGAATGTAGCGATCGCCGGATAGCTTCCTCGCCAACTTTACTTTTTAGCGCCCGCCCTGCGCCGCCATGAATAATGATTTTGGGTTGCACCCTTGCGTCTCCCTGTGCTGCCTATGTGTGCGAGTCTTGATAGGTGTGAGGCTTGCTAGGCTGAACTTTGCGAGCGCCGTTTGCGGCAGCGGTCGGAGCAGTACTTCACTTCATCCCAGCAATCTTCCCACTTTTTGCGCCAGGTAAATGGACGTTGGCAAACGGGACAGATTTTTGACGGTAAATTGGATTTTGCAACTCCACGCGGCATGGTTAGACAACAATGGTGAGGTTAGCGATCAGATAGCGATTAGATTCGGTTGCGATTCGGCAGCGATCGCAATTTTGTTAAAAACTATTAAACATTCTACCGTTCTCGATGACCGCCCCTCTCTCCTCGATTCGCATTGTCTTGGTTGAACCCGCAGGTGCCTTAAATATTGGCTCAGTCGCGCGAGTCATGAAAAATATGGCGCTACAGCACCTTGTCTTAGTGCATCCCCGTTGCAATCATCTGGGGGAAGAGGCACGACTGATGGCGGTGCATGCCCCGGAAATTTTGGAGTCAGCACAAGTGGTTGACACGCTGCCCCAAGCATTGGTTGGTTGTCAACGGGCGGTCGCCGCCACCGGGAGGCCGCACACGCCAACGTTCACCCTGGAGCATCCGCGTCAGGTTTTGCCCTGGTTGCTGGAACCAACTGCACCAGATACTGCTAGCGCACTCGTCTTTGGCCCTGAAGACCGGGGACTGAATAATGATGAACTGAACTATGCCCAGCGTCTGATCTACATTCCAGCCAATCCAACGTACCCTTCGTTGAATCTATCCCAGGCGGTGGCCATTTGTTGTTATGAGTTGTTTCAAAGTTGCAATCCCTGGTTTCAAGCGGAACAGCACGTCGATCGCCCCGCCCTACCACCGGCAGCAGCTAACGCCTCAACGGCCTCCCTCGACCAACTGGAAGGGTTTTATCAACAATTGGAGGCGCTTTTGCTGGATGTGGGTTATCTTTATCCTCACACGGCCAATAGCCGGATGCACAAATTTCGCCGTTTGTTTCATCGCGCCATGCCCACTTATGAAGAAGTCACAATGTTGCGGGGGATTTTGAGCCAGATGAAATGGGCGATCGAGCAGAGCAAGAAAATGCACCCCCAGCAAGAATGAGAGGGGTTGCACATTTTCTTCTAAACAACTATAAAAAACCCATAAGTTTGCTCGACACTACGCAAGAATTTTGTTAACGTTTGCCATGAATCGGTGATGGAGCAAGGCATGTCAGAGTCAGGACGATCGACGCGGCGGGCACGGAGAGGCGGATTCAGCCTGTTCAAACGCCGTCGTCAACCGCTTAAATCACGAACTGTTGAACCTGGGTCTGTTCGTTCTGTCACCGATCGGGGTGACTGTCAACTCGGCACCGGATCGGCTGAGAAGCCATTGCCCAAACCGTGGTCATGGTTAGGGGGGAGAATGAACTCTCAGCGAGCGGCGAATCGATCGTTGCAGCAACCGCCCCAGCGCCAATTGAACCTCCCCAAACATCGCCCTGAAACTTCCAGTCAAAGCACTCGAAAGGAGCGTTACCC
>Ga0224722_1000097_pt1 | contig 49762 bp, 33 predicted proteins | sample Balambano_FR1_Me_FD_161646 | JGI IMG/M metagenome (GOLD analysis project Ga0224722, IMG submission 161646) | Freshwater sediment microbial communities from Lake Towuti, South Sulawesi, Indonesia - Balambano_FR1_MetaG | ecosystem: Environmental > Aquatic > Freshwater > Lake > Sediment | place...
GGGTGGCGCTTCTGCCGATGGTTCTTCCACCACTGCTGCGCCGACGCCCGCGCCACCACCGTCGCTGTTCGCTGGTGGCGCGGGCGTCGGCGCAGCAGTGGTGGAAGAACCATCGGCAGAAGCGCCACCCTGTGCATCGTTGGCGGCGTCTTCGCCGTCTTCATCCGACGGAGGTAATGCAGTCGGTTCAGGCTGTGTGCTGGGAGCCGATGTCGGCGCAGGAGTTTCCTCGCGGCTGTCTTGATCGTCATCACTCGGCTGCGGCGTGGCCGTAGGTATCGGTTGGCGCGTCGGCAGAGATTGCGCGTTATCTGATCCGGCATCATCTTCGCCCCCATCGTCCCCCTCTTCGTTCGACTGTGGCGTCGGGCTTGGTGACGCCACAGCTGTCGGTTCAGCTACATCAGCATCAGCATCGTCATCGTCATCGTCATCGTTCTTCGGGTCTGGGACGGCAGTGGCTGTTGTGGCCGGCGCAGGTATTGATGTCGGTTCAGGCGTCGCAGGCGTAACGGGTGCAGCAGTAGCAGCAGTAAGAGTAGGCGTTACGCCAAACGATGGTGCAAGCGGTGCAACAGCCGGTGCACCCTGCGGCACCGTCCCGTTGCCGGAACCAGACGGCCCACAGGTGCACGCAGGCGATTGCAATGTGTTCTTCACCGTCACCTCACCGTCGCGCACGACCAGACCGGCGTTTGTCAGCGCCGATTCGCGGATGAACACGCCACCGCTCAAACCAGCGACGCCTAGGCCCACTGGCGCAGCGTCCACGCGCGCTCGAGCCTCTTCCACCGATGCAGGTGCAGGGGGAGCGATATGCACCGCCTGCGCGAATGAGGGCCAGTAGAACCATCCAAACAGCACGATCAGCCCAATGTGCAGCGGCGCAAGCACGCCGCTCAGCTTGACCAGATCGGATGGGTGAAACGCTGGCACCGCGTCGGGGCCATTCATCTGCTGAAACATGGTCAGTGGCTTGGCGCTGACGACCAGCGTAATGCAGTAGCCGATGCCGGCCGCAGTGATGAAGGCCAGCGTGAGCGGGTCGAGGCCCAGGGTGAAGGCCAGCAGCACCGTGAGCGGGGCAATCACCGCGCCACGGGCCGAGCGCGAGGTGATATACAGGTGTGAGGTGAGCGTGATGATCGTCACCGCGCCCAATGTAGCCAGCTTCGACGTGGCCGAGGCGACGCCGCTGACAGCCAACAAGCGATCCACCAGCCACTTGCCCGCGCCGCTCTGCACCAGCGCCTCGCTCAAGGCCAGTGTCGCAGCAACGAACAGGATCATCTCCCACTCCACGCCTTTGGCCGCGTCTTTGAATTTGACTGGCCCATAGGCCGGCGCGGTGACGGCCAGTGCGCCGAGCATGGCGACCAGCGCATTGCTGATGCCATGCAGCGGTTCGGTCATCCACAGCAGCACGAGGACGGCTGTCACGCTGAGCACGAACTTTTCCTGCACAGTCATTGCGCCTGGCTGCGGCAACGCCGTCAGCGTGTGCGCGTTCAGCGGCAGGCGGCGGCGTTGCTTGTCCAGGAACAAGTGCAGGATCACCCAGGTGGTGGCGAAGGCCGAGAGTGCGGCGAACGGCAGCCCCATCACCGTCCATTCGACGAATGACAATGAGCGGCCGGTGAACTGGCCGAGGGTGTCGTTGATGATGAGGTGTGCGCCCGCGCCGACCAATGAACCCACGGCCGTCTGCAAAATGTTTACCGGCAACATGATGGCCAACGCGCGGTTGATCTTGGGGTCGTTGAAGGCGGCCGACATGGCCGCGTACATCGGCACCATCAGCGCGGCCCGGGCCGACGTGGACGGGATGAGCAGCGCGGTGAGCAACAGCACGGCCGTGAGCAGATAAAACAGGTGCGAGACGTTCTTCGCGGGTTTGGCCGCCAGAGTCGTAATGCGCGCCGAGACGCCACTCTTGTTCAGCGCGTTCGACACGATGAACGCGCCGATCATCAGCCACACGATCGAGTTGCCCAGGCTGGCGAAGAAGTTCTCGGTGCTGATGGTGGCCGAGAGCACCAGGCCGGTCGCGGCGAACAACGCGACGAAGGTATCGTTGAGCTTGGTCAACGTCCAGCCGATCACGCTAAGCGCAAAGGTCGCCAGCGCCACGCGCGCCGCGACCGATATATCGGCAGGCAGGAGCGCAATGCCGCTGATGCTCACCAGGGCTAGCGCGAAAGCCAACACATTCTTCGCGCTGCGTTTGCCCGCCTGGAGCTTCGTTGATTCGGGGCCTGACAGGGTTGCTTGCACGGTCTTCCTCCACACTTATACGCTTAAGTATTTGTTAATACAGAGCGGGGGAAGGGCCGGTAAATACCTGCCTCAAAGAACACACCCCCTCGCCGGCATGCCGGTGAGGGGGTGCATTGCAATCAGCCGCCAGGGGGAGAAGCGGCAGGTTGCCTAGTCAGGACGGAATACGGTCAGCCAGACTCTGGCTGCGCGCATTCCGGTTGCGCGTGAGCCGCGTGGCCGAACAGTCGCGCATACATCCCGTTCTCAAGGATGAGATCACGATGCCTGCCTTGTTCGACGACGCGTCCCTGATCAAGCACATAGATTCGATCAGCCAACATCAGCGTGGGCACGCGGTGGGCTACTACGATCACCGTCTTGGCGTCGGCCAGCGCGCGGAGCGACTGTGCCCAGACGTGCTCGCTCTCCTGATCCACGGCTGACGTTGCTTCATCGAGAAGCATCACAGCCGGATCGGGCATTAACGCCCGCGCCAGGGCGATGCGCTGACGATGGCCGGCCGAGACCATGCGGCCACCTTCGCCCACGCGCGTCTCCCACCCCTGCGGCAGGGCAGCAACCACGGCATCGGCGCCCGCCAGCCGCATGGCGCGCTCGATGTGCGCCGCGCTTACATCAGGCGGCGCGGCGTAAAGAACGTTCTCTTTCAGCGAGCCGTCAAACAGTGGCATATCGCCCGTCACATAGCCGCACTGCCTGCGCAACGATGCGACGGCAACGCCGGCAATGTCCTGATCATCCACACAGATGCGGCCAGAGCGAGGCCGGCGAAAGCGCATGATCAACTCAAGCAATGTGCTTTTGCCTGCGCCATTTGGACCAACAATCGCCACCAGTTCACCGCGGCGGGCATGAATGCTGACGCGATCAAGTGCTAACGTTCCGTTGCGATGACTGTAGGACACGCCCTCAACCGTCAGGCTGCCCGCGCTGATGCGCAGATCGGGCCGATGGATGTCGTCTGAGGCTTCGGTCGGTTCCGATAGCGTTTCGGACAGGCGTTCGACTGAAATCTGCGCTTCTTGAAAATAACGGTTGGCGATCACGACCTGCCGCAGAATCGGCAGCAACAGCCCGAGCACGGTGTAGAACACCACCAGCCGGCCGGCGGTCATACGGCCGGCATCGGCCTCTCCTGCCGCGACGACCAGCACCAACGCACTGGTGATGGCTGCGATGGCCGCGCCATAGCCCTGCATACGCCCGCCAATGCGGGCGACCTTTGCGCCACGGTTGGCCAGCTTGCGCGTCAGGTCGCCAAATAGGCCGGTTTCATAGGTCTGGCGCGAAAACGCTTTGACGACGGTCAGGCCGTTGATGCGTTCGCTGAGATAGGCCGACATGCGCGTGCGGCGGCGGCGGCGGGCGCGGCTGGCTGCGCGCAGGCGTGGGTTCTCGCGCCGGAATAGAACGGCATAGACAGGCGCTACCAGCGCGACGATCAAGCCCATGCGCCAGTTCACTGCTAACAGCGTCAATACCAGCATGACGCCGATGAACATCTCGTGCGTCGTATTCAGCAGCCCATCCGTGACTAGGCGCTGCACGGCGCGCGCATCGCTGACGAAGCGCACCAGCAACCGGCCCGGGCCGCGCCTATGCACTGATTCGAGCGGCAGATCCTGAACGTGCTGCCACAACGCCAGCCGCATGCGCGACGCGACCTGTTCGCCGATGCGTCCGGCGAGGGCGCGTTGCGCCGCATACAGCGCGCCGCGCGCCAACGCCAGCACGAGCAGCAAGGCGATGACGCTGCGCTGCGCCCACACGGCGGCCGTAGCTGGCGTCTGGGCGTTGATCGCCGCGATGATCGTGTCCACCATCCCACCGAGCAGAATCGGCGCGCTCACCTCGACGGTGGAGAACGACAGAGAAATGACCCCGGCGAGCAGCAGGCGGCGCCACTCTCGCTTGAGGTAGGGCCACAATGCGCCCACCGTAGCAATGATGGGCTGGCGTCGCGCGCGGTCCGCGCCGAGCCTGAGGCGATGGATGGCCTGCGACGAGATGTGCTGAAAAGTCATGCGGTAACCGGCTGCAACATGCTGGCCCGAGGGACGGCCACCCCCGATGCCAAACCCAGCAACGGCAGCAATTCGCCGGAAAGCATGCGAGGAATGCTCAGGCAGGGCAGGCCGGTCGCTTCCTCTGCCTCGCGCATGGCCAGCGGACTCTGCGTGAGCATGCCGCTTGTGGCGCGCAACGGCATGTTCAGCGCGCTGAGGGCGCGCACGCCGCATTCAGCCGACAAACTGTCGTTGGCTGCAAAGAACACATGGTTGATGCGCGAACGAAAGCGCACGCTATCCAGCAGCATGCGAGTCTCACGTTGGAAGATGCCATCAGCCACCTCGATTACGATGTAATCGGGTTGGTAATCCTGCAGATGGGCGATCAATGTGCCATACACGTCCAGTAATTCATGCAGATTCAACATGTAGGTGGAGGGATAGCCGGCGTCGGTGAAATCCAACACACGTGTTGCGCCGCAACTGGCAAAATAGCGGCCATCCTTTCCGGCGGCAGTGCCAGTCACTTTGGTCGCGCAAACCCGCATACCGGCGTTCGATAGCGCCCGCACCAGCGTGCCCACTGTGGTGGTCTTACCCGAGTTCATGGACGCGCCTACGACGAGGATCAACTCGCACGTGCTGCCGGCATCGCGCCGCTGCAACCGAAACTGCGACTGATTGAGCGGGCGGTTATGCACGTCGCACACCGCGCCCAACATGCGCAGACGTGTTGGTGATTGCATGGATGTATGTTGCGATACTACTTGGCCGCACACACCGCCAACAGATAGCAAGTCAAACTCCTCTCGCAATTCTGTGGGCACATAGCCTTCGTATTGATCAGTCGCATAGCGGTTGCCAAATGCGCCGACAAGTCGGTCGCCGGGAAAGATGTGTACCGAGACGCCGTTGCGATCCTCGATCGTCGTATGCTTGCCGATGCTCAAGACCTCTGCCGCCACCAAGTCTCCAATCTGCGGCGTGTGGGCAAACGGCGCAAGCCGGGACATCGCTCTCCAGGGGACGGCGTGCGTTGCAAATCCAAACTTCATCTGGGTGTCATCAAACTCATTCACGGTATGGTCTCCTTGCTGAACACTGTGATTGCATCACCTTGCACAATGACACAGAGTAGAGGCGCGCATCAGAAATACGTCTCAACACACAAGTTGCTGGCGCAGGCCGCTGCCTGCATGCCTGCAGAGCCTGTTCTTTGTGGGGCGTGAACCCGCCACCGCCCTTTCAACACTGCGCACATGCCCAAACAGAGCGCAGCGTGAACTCAGAAATACCAATATGTGCGCTAGCGAATTGCCGCAGTCAGGATCTGCCAGGGGCCGAGCCGCGCTCGTCCGCCTAAATCACCCAGCGGCTTGTCGCGCAGTGAGACCTCGTGCAAGTTCGCTGGTGCGCCCATCCAATCGAACGCAACCTCGGCGTGCTCGCCCCGATATTCATAGAACCGCGCATAAAGTTGGCCGCTCTTCTCATACAGCGCCGACAAGATCGCGCCCTCGCCGCGCTTGCCATACGGTGACCAGGTCGCGCCAAGTGCGCCAGTCGCGCCGGCGGCAGCCGTCACATCGGCCGTGACGGCGGGGAAGTTGTATTCGAGCGCCGCGCGGTGCAGATCGGCGGCGCGCCAATCGCCGGTGAACGGCAGCACGCCCAACTCGTAGGTGTATTCGCCCTGGAGCATGCGCGTGCCCCACACGTAGGGCAACGCAAAGGCGAGCACCGACGAGAACGCGCCGTCCGGTTCGCGCAGGCTACCCATCAGCCCGCGATTCAGCAAAGCCAGACCGACGCTGCCATCGCCGATGGCCGTCCAATAGTTGCCGTGAACGTAGCGATCACTTGTTTCGGCGACGCCAAAGGGGTAATCACGAATGCCGGTGGCGAACGGCGACAGGTATGGGAAAAAGCGCAGGCGCAACTTATATTCATGGTCGTCAAAGGCTGGAACGCGCTGTTTGTCCGCCGCGACTTTGTCGTCCAAGTCCGCGGCATGCTTTGGCCGGCCGATCCACTGCCCGTCGAACGTGATGGTCGCGCGCCAGTCTATGCGCCGGTTATGGGCGTAGAACATCCACTCGCTGCGATAGGGGATTGGGCCGATCATGCCTTCCTCGACCCATGCCGCGCTATGCTCACCCACGCACACGTTGTTGGTCATGCCGACGGATTCGCAATATCGGCCGTCTATCAGCCCGGCCAATGTGCCGCTGGGGCGAGGCGGCGCGAGCAGCGCCCGGCCGCTGGCCCGGTCCGTCAATGCGTGAATCCCGCCATGCTCGGTTAGCGTTACATCGTAGAAGGGCGTGCGGAGCCTGCGCGCTTCGGCGTTCCAGACACACGCATTCGGCGTGGCGGGCGTTGAAGCTGCAACTGCAACTTGTGCGAAGCCCAGCGCAGGCAACCGAACGCGCCGCTGTTGCCCGCTTGCCTCCACCACCTCCTCGCGATCCCACGACAACGGGTTGAATGCAATCGTGTGCTGGCTGTCAGCGCCGACGTGTGCGCCAATGACTTGCATGGACTGCTCAATGACCGCGTCGCTATCTGCGACGGCTTGTCCGAGATACCGGCGCGCATCCTCCTCCAAGCCGCAGATATGGATGTCGTGGTGTTGGCCGACGAGCAGATTCTTCCACGCGCGCTCAATCTCAGCGCTAAGTGACTGGCCATCCAGCACGAACGCAATCGCCGCCAGCCGCTCGGCGACTAACACCTTGACTTCGGCTTGGCGCGCGCGCCGCCAGATCCAACTGCCGCAGTAGCCCCACGGCATGCGCAGCCTAAAGTCGTTCGGGTGAATGTCGAAGTCCACACGCGCCTGCGGCAACAGATCGAACGCGTCTTCGAGCGTGACCCATTCATAGCCCGCCTGCCCGTGCGCGGTGATCAATGCCTCGGTGTTGCGCACATCGTCGGCTCGGGTGGCGATGAGCGGCCGAATGTGACCGAAGCGTTGCCGAAAGTCGGCTAGCGTGAGCGGAACGTCGGCCGTCGCGCCGTCAGTCAGGATGCGGTTGTCGAGCGTCGCGGTGTTGCCCGGCAAGGTGTGATTGATGCGCGGCGCGGTGTCGGCCTGGCCGACGTAGGTGGGCAAGGTGGAGACGCGGCTGCCATCCGCGCCAACCCACCAGCCGACCGGCGCGTCGAACTCGGGGTTGTGACCATACATCATGAAGTGCGTGCGCAGCACCGCGCCGCGAAAGCCGCAGCCGGCCAGAAGCTGCGGCATCTGGGCGTGAAAGGCGTGTTCACTGGTCATGTAGACCGTAACACGTGCTCCCAGGCGATGCTCGACTGCATCCAGCCCCAGCGTCAACTGCCGCACGTTCGACTCATCGTTGATAAACGCGGACAGCGGCTGGCCGTAGGTGCACGTGCCGATGCCGAGCCGGCCCTCGAAGCGCGCCAACCCATCTCGTATCTTACGCAACAATGCAGGATGGCGCTCGGCCAGATAGTCGTATGTGAACGCTTCGTGATCCCAGCCGATGCGAAACTCTGGGTAACGCTCCAGCCACCCCAGGTCTCGGTCAGTAATTTCTTCCAACTTCTTCTCGCCCCACAGAATGACGCCAATGTGGTCGTAGGTGGCGGCGTAGACGGGCGGCAAGTCAACCGAATTGGCAGGGGACGAAGCGGGCGCGGCGGCGGGTGTGGGTAAGGTATGGTCAGTCATCATGGCGCTTGAACTGAAGGTGTTGCTAAATGTGGAATTTCATCGTGCGCCGACACGCTACGGCGAACGGCGTTTGGTGATGGATCTGTGGTTGCCGCAGGGGCAACCGAAGCCGATGCCGTTGATCGTCTACGTCCACGGCGGCGGGTGGCGCATGGGCACGCAATACCGGCCGCCGTTCCAGCCGCGCCTGTTCGACGAGGGTGTTGCCACCGTGGCCATCACATATCGCTTCAGCGGTGAAGCGCCGTTCCCCGCCATGCTGCACGACTGCAAGACGGCCGTGCGCTGGCTTCGCGCGCACGCCGCACAGTTCAACCTCGACCCTGATCGGTTTGCGACGTGGGGCATCTCGGCCGGCGGCCACCTGAGCGGGCTGCTGGGCGTGACGAACGGCCGCGCCGAGTTCGATGGCGACGGCCCCTACCGTGAGTATCGGAGCGATGTGTGCGCGGTGTGCAGTTGGTGCGGGCCGATGGACCTGGCGCGCGAATACGAGAGCGAGGACCCGGCCAACGCGTTGGCGACAATGGTGCGCGAAGTAGTCGGCGGAACGGGCAGCGCGCACGCCGAGTTGGCGCGCGCGGCCAGCCCAGTTGCGCACGCATTGGCAAGCAGCGCGCCATTCCTGCTGGTGCATGGGGCCGAGGACACGTTGGTGCCGGCGTGGCACAGCACAGCCATGCATGAGCGGCTGCGCAACGTTGGCGCGCACAGCGAACTGGTGTTGCTGCCCGGCATCGGGCATGCGATTGATCAGCACGAGGCGGTTGAGGCCGTGCGCCGGTTCTTCGTCGAGCAATTCGAGTTGGCTGGCTAGTGCCAAATTTACACAAACCATTGACAGACGCCTCATCGTTTCTACAATTCTAAAGGATTTGTCTAACCGATTAGATCGGTTTACATACGATTCCATGGGAACGCCAACGATTCGAGATGTCGCTCAGGCCGCCGGGGTATCGGTGGCGACGGTGTCGTATGTCATCAACGACGGCCCACGGCCGGTAACCGAGGACACGCGCCGCAAGATCGTCGCGGCCATGCAGCAGTTGGACTATGAACCCAACGTCTCGGCCCGCCGGCTGCGCACCCAGCGCACACAGGTGCTCGGTCTGGCTATCGCCGGCCTAGTGCCCATGCCCGTGCCGTCCGACCGCTACTTTCTGGACGTGTTGCGCGGCGTGTCGGTCGCGGCCGATGAGCAAGGCTACGACTTGATGCTGTTCAGCCAGGCGCGGCGTGTTCAGAGTGACACGTTCTATCCGACGTTGGCGCGCCGGCGCATGTTGGACGGCCTGATCGTCAGCGGCAGCCGTTTCAACTATCACAGCATCACCGCAGGGGACGAGAAACGTCTGCCCGTCGTGGTCGTGGGCCGACAATTGACTGGCACACGGTTGCGCCGCGTGGTCTTCGACTACGAAGAGGACGCGTATCAGGTAACCAAAGTGTTGGCCGGCATGGGTCATCGCCGCATCGGCTTGCTGCTCAATGCAGCCATTCTGACCGGTGAGAACGAGCGCCTGAGCGGATACCGTCGCGCGCTGGACGAGGCCGGATTGCCGCAGGACCCCAAGTTGGTGTACATGCCGGCCGAGATCACGCGTCATCCCAGCGCAGACGTCGTCCTCGGCATGACCAAGGACGCGCAAGCCACGGCATTCATCACCGGCCCCTACGTTGAAGTGTGCGATCACCTGGCTAAGGCCGGCTTGGCGCGACAAGTGGCAGTAGCGACGCTGGACGTGGAGCTTCACCCCAAGCAACCGGAATCACTCGTAATTGGGGTGCAGTTGGACAAATACCAAGCCGGCCTGCGCGCGGTCACCATGTTGACGGAGGTGATGAAGGGAAAGCGAGACATTCTTGAACAGGACGTCGTGCCATCCAAAATGACCATTTACCCATCGGCCGGCGCGCCGGCCCAATGAGTTGCGTCAGTGTCAAGGACGAATTGCGCGCGATTCGTCGAGCCAAGAGCAAAGTAAAAAAGGAGAAGGAGCGACAGCTATGAAACCCCGGATGCTTTCACGCCGACAATTCATTCGCACGGCTGCCCTGGGCAGCACGGCTGCACTCATCGCTGCATGCGCTGCGCCAGCCACACCGGCCGCGCCGGCAGCCCCGGCGTCTGCGCCGACCAGCGCGCCAGCAACCGAACCGACAGCTGCACCAGCCGCCGAAGCCACTGTCGAAGCTACTGCTGGCGCAACCGCAGCGCCCGAAGCGACCGCCGCGCTGGCCCAACCGATCACTATTCGCTTCCGCACGCCGCCGTGGGCTTCCACGCAAGACACGCGCGTTGAGCGCCAGGTCGCCTTCCGCTCGGTCATTGACTCATTCAACGCAGAGTACGCCGACCGAGGCTGGAGCGTGCAGGAAGTTGTGGCCGACGACGTGTCCGCGAACATCACGGCCGACATCGAGGCTGGCAACGCCGATGCCTACTGGTTCAATCACAGCGAATACGCCAGCCGCGCCCGCGCCGGCCAACTGCTTGACTTGAAGCCGTATCTCGAAGGGGCCGAGGCGGATTTCTTCCCCTGGGTGCAGAACCACTACAACACGCTGGATGACGACAAAGTGTATGCCTTGTGGCACAACACCGACACGCCGCTGTATTACTACAACACCGAGAAGATCCCCACGCCGCCAGCCACGTGGTCGGAGTTGGTCACCATGGCCGAGAAGGTTCGGGCCGAAGAGGGCGGCGACAAATATGGTTTCGTCCACCCCTACGCCGGCTGGGGTCAGATGAACATGGGCTTATACGAGGCGCTGGGCGGCAAGATGGTGGATGAGGCCGGCGCGCCGGTGGCCTTTCAGGAGCCAAACCTTGGGCACTTGAAAACCATGTTCCAGCACTACGTGGATTTGATCCAGAAGCAACTCATCCCCGAATCGGCTATCGCCAACAACCAGCAACAGATGATGCCGGACGTGTATGCGGGCAACGTGTATAGCTTTGCCGGCAACAGCAACTACCACATCCGCCAACTGAAGCCAAATTTGCCGCCAGAAGAATATGCCAAGTGGTCTGCCGTGCCGCTGCCATATCCCGACGCCGCAGGCAAAGGCCTATACGTCGCAGGTGGGTGGATGATCGGCGCGGCGCCGACGGAGGACACGGCCAAGGCCGAAGCCGCCGCCGCCTGGGTCAGGCATGCCACCGATCAGTTGGCGCAGGCCAACACCAACAAGGCCGGTGCCTGGATTCCGACCCGGCCGGCTATCCTGGCCGAAGACCCGTTCTTCAAGAGCGACCCGTTCTCTCAAACCACACTCAAGGCCCTGGGCGACGGCTACATCCCGCCGTTCACCAACCCCATCGTCGCGCCGATGTTCGGGTTTATCGAGGCGGCGTTGCAACGCGCTGCCAAAGGCGAACAGTCTATTGACGACGCGCTGAAGCAGGCCGAAACCGAGACCATGGCCGAATACGAAGCAGTCAAAGCCAAACAGTAAGCACGACGGTTGTTGGGAGGTCGAGGCTTTAGCCGGATGATTCGCCTTAGCAAGGGAAGGCGTCCGCCTAAAGCCTTGACCTCCTCATCCGTAAATTTGCATACGCGCATGGCAACAGCAGCAACCGACCCACACCACATAGACCGCCGACAAGCTTCCACTCGATGGGCGCGCTTTCTGCGCGGGCCGTGGCCGTTTCTGTTGCCGGGCCTGCTGATCTATGCGTTCTTCAGTGTGTATCCAATCGTTTACCAGTTCTACGTCGCCTTGACCGACATGACGCTGGCGACCATCTTCCGGCCCAACTTCATCGGCTTCGACAATTTCGTCACCGTCGCCCGCGATCCCATCTTTCGCCAAGCGTTCGGCTTTACGTTGATTTTCACCCTCGTCACGGTGCCGGCGCAGTTCATCCTCGGATTCTTGCTGGCCTTGCTGCTGGATCAAAAGCTGCGTGGCCGCACCTTCTTTCGCATCAGCATCGTCATGCCCATCGCCATCTCCACCATCGTGGTCAGCCTGATGTGGCGACTCCTGCTGCACGAGAGCAACGTCGGTCTGGTCAACGCCGTGCTGGACGAGATTGGCCTGCGGCCAGTGCGCTGGTTCAGCGACCCAACCAACGCCCAGCTCTCGATCTTCATCGTGAACCTGTGGCAGTCGGTGGGCGGCACGATGATCTTCATGCTGGCTGGCCTGCAGACCATCCCGGACGAAGTGATTGAGGCGGCCAAAACCGACGGCGCGAACGCGTGGCAGCAGATCACGCGAATCAAACAGCCGCTCCTCAAACAGCCGACCGGCCTGGCGCTCATCTTCATCTTTTTGGGCACGTTCCAAATCTTCGAGAAGGTGCTGGCGCTGACCAACGGCGGCCCCGGCGGCGCGACGGCCACGCTCGGCTTCAGGATGTATCAGACCGCGTTCTCAATTGGGTCAGAAGGCTACCTGGGTCGCGGCTCGGCCATGGGCGTGGTCATGTTCTTGTTCGTGGCGGCGTTCGCGCTTGTGTATCTGCGGCTGATCATGTTGGACAGCAAGGACGACTGACGACGCCAAAACGCAAAACGCAAAACGCAAAACGCAAAACGCAAGATGGCGATAAACACAGGCACCAGTAGGCTAGAAGTTATGCAACAGCCCGCGCGCCGCCGACCGGCGTGGTTGCGCCCCGACCGCTGGGTGCTCTATGTGCTGGCCGTGCTTGCGACCTTCATCTTCATCTTTCCTATAGTCTGGCTCGTCAGCGCATCGCTCAAGCCCAACGTGGAAATCTACCGCGCGCCGCTGCAACTGATCCCCAGCCAGATCCAGCTGGACACGTATCAGCGCGTGCTGACGGCCACGCCGGTGATGCGCTACTTTGCTAACAGCGTGCTGTATGCTGCCGGCGGTGCGCTGCTCACCATCGCCTTCAGCGTATTCGCCGCCTACGGCCTGTCGCGCTTCAGCTTCAAGAGCAAGAGGCCGCTGCTCGTTGCACTGCTGATCGTGCAGTTGGTGCCGGGTCTGGTGCGCATCATTCCGGTGTTCGTAATGATGAGCTCGCTCGGGCTGACCAACGACCGGCTGGGCATCATCCTGCTCTATGGCGCGGGCGGCGTGGCCTATGGCGCGTGGTTCCTCAAGGGCTTCGTGGACGCCGTGCCAAAGGAGATGGACGAGGCGGCCTGGATGGACGGCGCGTCGAAGCTGCGCACCGTGCTGCAGATCGTGCTGCCGGCGCTGTTGCCGGGGTTGGCGACGATGTTCATCTTGCAGTTCATCGGCCATTGGAACGACTTCGCCATGGCCTCGGTGCTGCTGCGTGATCCGGAACTCACCCCGCTCACGGTCGGCACGTTCCGGCTGATCGGCCCCGACGAATCGGATTTCCGGCTGTTGGCCAGCGCGGCCCTCATCAATATCGTGCCGGTCATCGTCGTGTTCTCGTTCGCGCAGCGCTACCTGATCAGCGGCGCGGCGGTGGGCGCGGTGAAGTGAGGCCCATGCAGACCTCTGAAGTCAAGGCCCTGCTGTTCGACGTGTTCGGCACGGTAGTGGATTGGCGTGGCTCGATCATCCGCGAGGGCGAGCGCGAATGGACGTCGCGCGGGATGGCCGTGGATTGGGCGGCCTTCGCCGACGTGTGGCGCGCCGGCTATCAGCCGGCGATGGATCAAGTCCGGCAGGGCCGGCGGCCGTGGGTCAATCTCGATATGCTGCACCGCGAATTGTTAGATCGCCTGCTCGCACAATTTGGCGTGACTGGTTTGGACGAGGCGGCGGTCGCACATCTGAATCGCGTCTGGCACCGGCTCGACCCGTGGCCCGACGCAGTTGTGGGCTTGACGCGCTTGCGTGAACGATTCATCATCGCGCCGTTGTCGAACGGGCATGTCGCACTGCTGCTCAACATGGCCAAGCGCGCCGGCTTGCCGTGGGACTGCATCCTCTCGGTCGAACTTGCGCGGCGTTACAAGCCCGACCCCGAAGCCTATCTGCATGCCGTGGCGTTGCTCGGCCTGCAGCCGGCGCAGGTCATGATGGTGGCGGCGCACCTCGGTGACGTGATTGCCGCGCGCGGCGTGGGGATGAAGACGGCGTTCGTGCGCCGCCCTTTGGAGTTTGGGACGGATGGTGCGCCGGATCAGCCGGATGGCGCTTGCGACATCGTCGCCAACAACTTCCCCGATCTGGCGCGGCAACTTGCGGTGCCTTGAAGCTAGGGCGCGCCGTTGCGGTCCCGCATTCAAGCCGACCTCAGCCACACCCGCATCTCACCTGGCGCGCGGTTGTCCCAGGCGCAATACGGCACGGCCACGATCTCGACCGGCCTGCGCTTGACGCGCTTGGCGTTCGCGTATAGCCCATCGCCCCACGCTGCATCTATGGCCTGCGCCCTGGTGCGCAGCACAGTCACGCCGCCGAGCAATTCCGCCTCGTGCACGGCATGCCATCTGGCGTCGAGCGGCAGTTCAATGCGGTCGAGCGGCGCGATAGCGTTGTCGGCCGCTTCGAGGCAATACACCAGCGGCCCGCGCTCGATGGCGACGCGCCCGATCATCTGGCGCACGTTGGGGTTGGCGCGGGTGAGGCGCACCGGCATGTCAAGGTCGAGCATGACCACGTCGCCGCTGTGCCACTCGCGCTCAATCCCTACGTAACCCTTTTGTAGAGACGCGCCACGGCGCGTCTCTACGCCATTGATACGAATCGAGAATTTCGTGCACCATTCCGGCAGGCGCAAGTGCAGCGCAAAGTGCTTGGGTTGATCGAGCATCAGCGTCAGCTTGATCTTGCCGTCCCACGGATAGTTAGTGCGCTGCTCAATCTGCAACTTGTCACCTGCCACCTGCATCTCCGCCACGCCGCCGGCATACAGGTGCACCCAGGCGCCATCGTCCGAGGTTGAGTAGAAGTAGCCGCCGACGCTGGCGATCATGCGGGCGATGTTGGGCGGGCAGCACGCGCAGTCGAACCAGTCCTGGCGGTGATGATGTCCGTTCGAGGCCAGCGGGTTCTCGTAGAAGAACTTCGTGCCGTCGAGCGACACGCCGCTGATCGTGCCGTTGTAGAGCTCGCGCTCCAGCACATCGGCATATTTGCCGTCGCCGTTGAACTGCAACAGCCGCTGGTTCCAGAAGGCCATGCCGATGGCGGCGCACGTCTCGGCGTACGCGGTCTCGTCGGGCAAGTCGTAGGCGTAGGTGAAGCCCTCGTTGCGCGCGGCCGGGCCGATGCCGCCGGTCAAATACATCCGCTCGTTCACCACGCTGCCCCAGATGCGCTCACACGCCGCCAGCAGCGACTCGTCGCCGGTCTCGTTGGCCAGGTCGGCCATGGCCGCGTAGAGATACATCGCCCGCACGGCGTGGCCGGTGACGGCGCTCTGCTCGCGCACGGGCAGGTGCGACTGGTTGTATTCATACGACTTGAAGTGAAACGCGCGCGGGTCATGGCCGCGCTGCCTGGCCTCAATGTCGAAGTAGTGCGGCTGCCGCCCGCGCTCGTCAATGAAATACTGCGCCAGCTTCAAATAACGCTTGCGGCCGGTGACGTGATACAGCTTGACCAGCGCCAGCTCGATCTCCTGGTGGCCGCAGTAGCCGCGCAGCTTGCCTTTGCCGCGGCCAAACACCGTGTCAATATAGTCGGCGTAGCAGCACATCACATCCAGCAGCGTGCGCTTGCCGGTGGCCTGAAAGTGGGCAACGGCAGCCTCGATCAGGTGGCCGGCGCAATACAACTCGTGCGCGTCGCGCAGGTTGGTCCAGCGCCGGTCGAGCCTGGCGCGCTCGAAGACGATGTAGTGCGTGTTGAGGTAGCCGTCCTTGCGTTGGGCCTTGGCGATCTTGGCGATGACAAAGTCGAGCAGATCATCAAGTTCTGCATCCGGATCAGTCGCCAGGGAATAGGCGGCTGCCTCGATCCACTTGGCGACGTCCGAATCCCAGAAGATGTGCGGCGGGTTCGGGTCGCCCTTCTTCCACTTCAAGTCGAACGCGGCGATGCGGCCGGTCGTCTCGCACATCTCAAACTCTTTGGGCAGCGTGGCTGCGCGGTTGGCCTCGATGCGCGGGCGCCAAAACCGATCAGTCAGCTTGACGTGGGTGAACGGGACGGGAGTCAGTTGGCGGTGGACGGTCATGGTGAGAGGAGTGTACGCCTTCGGGCTCAGCGCATTGGCCAAAGCATGCGAGCGCAAGTTGTTCCTCAACCTGACGGATGCGAGGCAACAACTCCCGCGCATCGTGAGCAGCGGCGGCCTTCCACCGTTCGAGAACAGTCAGCCGGTCCTGTGCATCCGTGCACGTTTTCAGGATGAAGACAACCGGTTCTATGTCCGGCCACTCGCGGTGGTCTGGAAACTGAACAGCCAGCCGGACGCCGTGATCGAAGCTGATGCTGGCGGCGGCGACTGTCGTCCCGTTATAAGTGATCATTCGATTCCCCCATGCGTTGCAACTGTCAACGCCGTCTAATGATTACTTCGAGCCGTGTCTTTGGCGTGTCTTAAGACGGCGTGAGCTTCGGATGTGAGGTGGGATTGAAGCCTCGATCCGTGCACGCAAGCTGAGGGAGTTGCAAGGGAGTTGCAGAGGAAGGGTGAAGCTCAGATCTTTAGCCGGGCGGCCAGACCGGTGTAGCGCCCGGCCCGCGCCGCGCCGGCATCCTTCACCGCCATCGCCAGCGCCTTGCGGCTGCCCACGATCACGACTAGCTTTTTGGCGCGCGTGACGGCGGTGTAGATCAGCTTGCGCGCCAGCATCATGTAATGGCCCATCACCAGCGGGACAACGACGGCTGGGTATTCGCTGCCCTGCGACTTGTGAATGCTGATGGCATAGGCCAGCGCCAGTTGATCGAGTTCGGTGAAGTCGTATTCGGCGGCGCGGCCATCGTCCATCGTTACCCGCAGCACCTGCTCTTCAAGGTCAATCGCCTGCACCACGCCCGCGTCGCCATTGAACACGTCTTTGTCGTAGTTGTTGCGCGTCTGCAACACCTTATCGCCGACGCGAAAGATGCGATTGCCGAAGGGCTTCTCCGGCCGGCCTTCGCGCGGCGGGTTGAGCGCGGCCTGCAAGGCCTCGTTGAGGTAGGCCACGCCGCACTTGCCGTTGTGCATTGGCGATAGCACCTGCACGTCACCCGGCCGCAAGCCGAAGCGGGCCGGGATGCGCCGCGTGACCACGTCCACCACCAATGCGCTCGCCTTCTCCGCATCGTCTTCGACGAAGTGAAAGAAGTCGGCAATCGCACCGCCGGTGAGCGGAATCTCGCCGTGGTTGATGCGGTGGGCGTTGGTGATGATGGCGCTCGTCTCCGACTGGCGGAAGATGCGATCCAGCCGCACCACCGGCGCGAGGCCGCTGGCGATGATGTCGGCCAGCACGTTGCCCGCGCCGACGCTGGGCAATTGATCGGCGTCGCCCACCAGCAGCAGGTGCGCGCCGGTGGCGATGGCCTTGAGCAGCGTGTTCATCAGCAGCGTATCGAGCATGCTGGTCTCATCCACGATCACCACATCGGTCGGCAGTGTGTTGTCCTGGTCGAACTGTGGCTTGCCGCCGGGCTTGATCTGCAACAGCCGGTGCAGCGTGCGCGCCTCGATGCCCGTTGCCTCGGACAGGCGCTTGGCGGCCCGACCGGTGGGCGCGGCCAGCACGATGCGCTTGTTCTTCGCCTGCAACGCCCGGATGAGCGCGCGCATGCTGGTGGTCTTGCCCGTGCCCGGCCCGCCAGTGATGACGCACACCGGTTGCGTCAGCGCGGTCAGCACGCCCTCCTGCTGGCGCTCAGAAAGTTGCAGGCCGTCCTTGGCCTCGAGATAGCCAAACATCGCCTCGGCATTGACGTTGCGAAAGTCGGCCAGGCAGTCATCCTGTGCGGGCGCGCCAGCCAGCCGCTTCAACTGCCGGGCGATGTTTTGCTCAGCGTTGTAGAACGGCCACAGATAGACGACCGGATCAGCATCTGGTGGCGGGGGTGGGGAGACGGCGTAATCGGCGCGCGGCTCAGCAAGTTTGGAGACAGCGCCGCGAGTTTTCTCCACCGGCACGAACGCCAGCGTGCCATCGGGTTGGCGGCGCAGCCACTCGCGCTGCGCGCCGTGCTCGGCAATCAAATCGTCCACCGCCTTCTGTGCCTGGCTGATGTGCACGTCGAGCACCTCGGCCGCGCGCTTGACCAACTCTTCGGCCGGCAGAAACGTATGGCCATCATCGGTCGCCTCCGACAGCGCGTGCAGTGCGCCGGCTTTCAACCGCTCGGGATCGTCGCGCTTTACGCCCATCGCCAGCGCAATCTTGTCGGCAGTGCGGAAGCCGATGCCGTGCACCTCGCGCGCCAGGCGATACGGCTCATTCTTGGCGATGGTGATGGCTGCGTCGCCGTATTGCTTGTAGAGCCGCACCGCCAGGCTGGTGCTGATCTCGTGGCCTTGCAGAAAGACCATCACGTCCTTGATGGCCTTCTGCTCGTGCCAGGCCGAGACGATGGTGGCGATCTTCTTCGCGCCGATGCCGGGCACTTCCTTCAGGCGTTCCGGCGCGCTATCGAGCACATCGAGCGTGGCTGTGTCGAAGTGCGCGACGATCCTATCGGCCGTGCGCGGGCCGACGCCTTTGATCAGCCCGCTGCCGAGGTATTTGCGAATGCCCTGGGCAGTGGCCGGCAACACCGAGCGGTAGGTCTGGGCCAGGAACTGCCAGCCATGCTGGGTGTGGTGTTGCCAGAAGCCGGTCAATTCCAGCGCTTCACCGATCGCCACGCCGGTGAGCGTGCCGACGACGGTGATGAGCGCGCCATCCTGGCCTCGTTCGCTGCGGTCGCTGCGCGCGTCGGGCAGGAGCTTGGCGACGGTGTAGCCGCTATCCGCGTTGTGATAGGTGATGCGCTCGATCACGCCCGCGATGACCTTGGGCGGTGGGGGCGATGTCACAGTGGCTCAATTATTCCACTTGTGCAACAACCCATCGTTCGGGCTTGTCGAACTGAAGTTGGGGTTTCGCAGGACCGCAGCGATGACTTTGCCGCGGACGTGGACGTGGACGTGGATCGGGCAGCAAAATGTCCGATCCACATCCGCTGATTGGTATTGGCTATGTCAACGCTTGATGGTGATGGGAAGGAATACGGTGTTCGGAACGACCGCCAGACGGTATCCAGTCTTGACTGCCGTGTTGTTTCTCTCTTCGAATTCCGATACGCCGCCGCCGCTGTCGATGACCCAACCGATCCAGTATTGCCCAGGGCGAATGGCGCCTGGCAGTTTGCCTGTCCAACGCACATCTCGCGCAGTGAAAGGCGCGATCGGGCCGACTTCGATGATTCCGATCAGATGATCACCCGCCCCGATGACCTCATCAGAGGAGGCGTAATACGACACACGAAAATTGCCTGTCCCGGCGGTGCCGTTATTGCGAATCCGATTCCACGCGCTGAATCCTGTCGCGCCCTGGCGAATCTTGGTCGAGCTAAAGCCCGAGTAGTGTTGCCCGTCGTCAATCAGATCCGCATAGTCGGTTGGCTTAGGGTCATCCCTCATCCAGGCAATCATCCGGTCGTATTTATCCTGATGCAGACGCGTGCCGTGATTCTCAGTAGCGCTACCCGTTGTGTGAACCGTCAGAATGTATTGATTGCCATTTGATGCATCCACCCGCCAAACCGGCGAACCGCTCTGGCCGGGAATGGTGTCCAGAAGGTACCAGTGATTGTCGGTATTGGCGCGTCGCCCCGAATTGACAGTTGTCGCCATGCAGGAGCCGTTGCAATAATCCGAAGGATAGCCAGCCGTGACGAGTTGCCCTGTGTAGATGGCGTGCGACGGATCCGCGGTTTGCCGGCCCATCCAGCCCGTATGGCGGCCGATGTTGCGATCTAACACGAGCACGGCCCAGTCGTGGTTGGTCATCTGGTAATCGGTCCATCCGTTGTAGGAATGCGCATTGGCAACCTTCGTCATCGAGAATGGCATATACGCGCCGTCAAGGCCCGGAATGACATGGATGTCGCTATACCAGCCGCGATGAGCAATGCTGTGAACGCAGTGACCGGCCGTCAGCACGTGGAAATCATCCACAATCGCGCCAGAACATGTGGAGCGAAAGCCGTCTCGGAAAGTCATGTTCAGGCGTACGACCGTGCGGAATGGGAAGTTGGATGTATTCGCGACCCGGCTGCGCGTGTCTGGGCCGATGATGCTGTTGATGCCAACCGGCTGTTCGTCGGCAACGAGAGTCGGGAGGAGGCCGCTGAATGGATCTACCATGCCGCCTGTGGCAGCTTCCGTCGAGGTGACCCACGTCGCTGTCGCATCGGCAATGGGCGTCCGCGTTTCCTGTTGGGTCGCGGTGTTGAATGAGACCATCTCCAGGCCGATCCCGGCAGGCAGGTTAGACATGCCCGATGTCGCCGGCGCTTCCGCCGGCGGCGCGCTCAGCCACTCTTCGGGCATCTTCATCAAGGGATTGTCCGAAGGCTCATTGGTGAAAGCAGATGCGGGAGCGATATTGTCTTGAATGATCACCGCGTCCAGGGGTTCAGGCTCCTGCGCGTAGATGGGCAGGCCGGAAGCCATGGCCAACACGGCCAAACCGGCTGCCAACGAAACTGCTTTTATCAAACTTCTGTTCTGATTGCACATGATTTCCTCCACTTTTACGACCGCGCCATGCCAGTCGTGTTGAATGCAGTCACTGTGCAACAGATGCGCTCGACATTTTGCTAACAACGCGGTTCAAGCCGTTCATTGATTTGCGAATGAATTGGCATCTTGGCAAACAGCCACGCACCGACCCGTATCGGATACTAGGCTGATCGCCACCGGCGCGAAGGACGCGGTCTATCTGGCGCATCGCGATGATGCTGATGCGCCTGTCGCGCGAAAGGCGGCGTGCAGCGCCGATGGCCGCGCGAGCACAAGGCTGCCGGCCAACGCCACCTGTGAGATCGCATTGGATCGGGGCGCGTTGGCGCCAGGAGTCTGGCGGGTAGCGCTGTTGGTCACGCGCACGGACGGCGTCGCGGTCAGTGGCCCGCCCTTGTTTCTGCCTCGGTTCACTTACGCAGATTCTTTACACGCCTGAGCAGCGCATTATTCGCATCCAAGCGTTCGGCAGTCGCTACCTCTTTGTGAAGCGTGCACGGCAAGTTGGAGCCGCCCCGCATCAGATAAAACGCCCGTGCAGCATGGAATTGGGCGCGTTCGCAGTTTGGGATGTTGTCGTATTCGGACACGACGCCGTTAGCCTGGATCAGGGCTAACTTAGCAAGATCGAGGCCGCCAGTTTCGATCTGCGTTATGGCCACTTCGAGTTCTTTTGTAAGCATCAGCGAGTGGATCTTAGCGGTCAGATAGACGAACGAATCCTTGCCCATAGACATCACCTCACCCGAAGGGTAAGGCGACGTCTTTCGCAGAAGCGCGATGATTTGTGCGGCAAAACTATCGCAACTCCGCAGTCAGAACTCAAGTGAACGTATCAACGCAGCTCATGGTTTAGCCACGGGAAGAACCAGTTGTAAGCGCTCATATCCACCGCTTGGCGCATGCCCGACTGGGCCGTGATCCGTTTCGTAATGGTCACGCCAGTAGACTTTGCCTCCAGCGTGCACGTCACCGCCTCGCGCGTAGATACAGGCAAATCAATATTGAAGACGCGTCGCCCCCTGTCATCAACAGTCGGAGCCACCGTCACGGGCTGGGCTTGCGGATCGTCTGCACACCACCCGATGATTTCAGTAGCGTCATCGCGCACCCGCCCAAACGCTGTTGCAGGGACGATAGGCAGAGTGAGCGGGTCCGGACCAGGCTCTAGCGGCTCGGATCCAAAACCCCGAGTGAAATCGAGCGTGCACGTAGTCCCCTGCTTCATGACGATTTGATAAGCCTGACCCGGCGTTGATTCACTCAGCGTATTTAGGTAAGCCTCCTCAGGTCTCGTATCAGCGATGAACTTTCGCCACGGGTTCTGAGGATTGAAGTTATCAAAGCTGTAGACCTCTGTGAAGTTACCAGAGCAGTCACGCAATGTGCTAAGCAGCAGCTCGGCTGTGTCTCGGACATACACATACTCGTTCTGGCGTGGCCCATTCACGCCGCCCTGAAGCAGGTAGCGCGTCTTGATGAATAACCCGTAGATGCCGAAGCGATTTGTAGTTGCCGACACCGAGTGCGTTTCGACCGTGCTACGCAGGTTGAGTGTGGTCGGCAAAGGCTCCCATTGTTTGGGATTTGCCTGCTCGTTCAGATAGTAGATCTTGATCTGGGTCTCGCTCAGGTTGCCCAAGGTAGCCGGGTCGTAATACAGCGTCGCCGACATTGGCTCTGGGATGTTGACCAGCTCCCGTGAGACGCGAATGTTGAACAACGATCCAATCTGCTTAAGGTCGGGTGGGGGTGGCGGATATGGGTCAGTCGCCATGAGCGCGTTCGATGACAGCACCGAAACGTCGCTTGTTTGTGTGCCTGAAATGCGGATCGGTGAGACAACAAACGCGTTGTTTTGCAGCAGTTGCGCCGCTGGGAACGGGATGCGCATCTCGAACTTTCCGTCGGGCGAGCGGGGAACACGGCCAACCATATGCGAGCCACCGTCTCCATCTGTTGTAAAGTTGGTGACGAGCCGCACGGGCACTCCGTCGAGTGTGCGTGCTATCGCTTGGACGTCCCCCTGCTTAATGGCGCGATTGCCAAAACTCAGGCTCCCTACATACACATCGGTCTGACGCGTCAGCGTCATTACACCCCTGAATGGATCTTCAGGGCCGGACTCTACAACGGTCGCTGTCAGTGCACTGGCTCCTGCCAAAGCGGTGACGTTGCCGACGGTCACAGTGATGCCGCGTGCGCCGTCCGCCACGCCGATGTCAACGGTGGGGTTCGCCAAAGCAGGAGACACCGAAATTGCCACTGTGCCACTTAGCTCGGCGGCCGAGAGCAGTTGCGTCGTCACGCCATCGGGCGTGCTCAGAAGAAGCTGATCGCTCGATTCAAACGGCACCGTGACGGTGATGTTGCCGTTTCTATCCACAGGCCCCAAGTCAATGATTTGCCCATTGGGGCGGAGAATCGTGGCGTTCAAAGGTTGCCCTATGGCATTTGGGTTTACGGGTGTAAGGGTGAGGAGACGCACTGCGACTGCTTGTATCTGTCGCCCAGATGGGTAGGTGACCACCTTCGTCGCGGATAGGGGTGAAGCGATGGTCGTGGCTGTGATGTGCCTTGTAGGCAACGTCATGCCCACCACGCCCGCCCTTTCCCCATAATTGGCAATGATCGTCTCCCAATCCGAAACACCGAAAGACACCCACTGCTCAGTTTTGGCGCAACGCTTGGCTTCGTCCGTATCGGGCAGCCACGGCGCCAGTCCCTGCATCGAGAAAATCCTAGACTCTTCCCCGTCATAGGGCCAGGCCATCAGGGTGGTGCACATGATGGTGCGGGTGCCCTCGTAAGAGTCGCGCATACCGAGCAGGTAATGCCCCAGCTCATGCACGAGCATCTTGTAGCCGTCGTTTTCATCCAAGGCGATGTCTGCCTGTTTGCGATCCCACCCGCGACGAATGTTGATATAGGCATCCAGGCGCCGAGTGCCGCTGACCTCAGCATTGGGAATCAGGCTGGTGTTGGCGAAGACGTGAATATCGGCATCTTGCCAGAATTGGCCGTCGTCGAAAATCTTTACGCTACCCAGCGCCATACGACCGTCGCTTACGTCATACAAGTGGTCTGATGCTATGCCGAAAGCGCGTTCCAGTTCGCGCAGCACCTCGTAGCGTTTGACAGGGTCGTCGTCAAAGGTGCTCCACTGCATCGAGACCACCAGATCGAACACCAACAATGGATTGGATGCCGTGACGGTGAGCGCGTGCGTTCCTGTCGTTGTCACCGTATACGGCATTGCACCGTCCGGGGTGATGTCCAAATTGGTGATGTAGCCGTGCGTGACTGCGTTTGGCTGCAAACCTTTGGGCGTGGTGATGGATACCGTCTGTGAAATAGCAATGAGCGCATCACCGGGCTGAATGGGTTGATTGGACGCGACCTCCCCCATCGGGGCGACGCTGATTGCCTGTTCCTGCACGACGCCGGCGCGCGACACGACCACCGCCGCGCCGATGACCGGCTGCCCGGCCGAGTCTTGGACGAAGACCCTGTTGGGGTTGGAAGACGGGGCGACGATGGTGATGACGGCTGGCGCGCTGGGTGCGCTGAGCAAGGCGTTCTGCTGGGTGGTGTTTTGAATATCAACGAAAGTGCGCACCGTACAGGTGTAGGTACCCGGAGCGACGTTGGGAAATGGGTGGCTGGTGATGGTGCGGTCGCCTCTTGGAGTAGAGTGTGGCTGCAAACCATCGCAGGTCACCTGATAGTTCGTCAGTTGTAGCGGCAGCGCATCCCAAGTTACCAGCAGATTCCCGCCGATCTGTCGCGCGCGCACGTTGTCAGGCGGGCGTGTCTGCGTCTCCTGCCAGGTAAAAGTACCTCGTACTGGGTTGTACCTGCGCAGCAGCCAGTTCACGCCGGGTGATACGTTCGTAGACAGATTGTTGTAATTCGCGCTGTAGTCACTGGCCAGTGTCGGCGATATTTCGCGAAGCGTGCTGCCAATCTTCGCAAGCGCGTTCGGAATCTCGCCTTCAAGCGCGTTGTAGTCCAATGAAAAGCGGCGAAGGTTGACCAACTCACCCAACTCTTTGGGGATAGTTCCTGTCAGACGGTTGACCTGAAGATACAGAACGCCCAAATTGGAAAGAGCGCCGAGCGTTGCCGGGATGGTTCCGGTCAGGCGATTAGAGTCGAGTCGCAAGGAACTCAGCCGCTTGAGGTTACTCAGGTCAGGTATCGGCCCGGTCAGCAAATTTTGGTAGACCTCAAGTTCTCCAAGGTTCGTGAGTTGATTCAGTGTGCTCGGAAGATTGCCTTCAAGTAAATTCCAGTGTAAGTGCAGGTCTTGCAGAGTGCTCACCTTGCCGAGGTCCGGTGGGATAACACCCGTCAAATAGTTGAAGTGCAAGTCAAGTGATCGGAGTCTAGACAAGTTGCCAATAGATGCAGGAATTGGCCCACTAAGTTGATTGTTGTTCAGGCGCAGCGCTTCAAGCGCAGTCAGATCTCCGATCTCCGGCGGGATAGGACCTGTGAGCTGGTTCCTATATAGATACAAATTTCTCAGTGCGAGGAGGTCGCCAATCTGAGTTGGAATCCGCCCTGTCAACTGATTGTTAAACAAATACATGCCTTGAAGGCTACGCAGGTTGCCCATGCCGATCTCTGGCGGGATGGAGCCAGTCAGTTGGTTGTTGTTGAGGTACAGAAATTGCAGATTCGGCAAGTTAGTCAGCCTGCCTTCAAGCGTGCCGGTGAAAGCGTTACCGTGCAAGGCCAGATAGGTCAGGCTGATCAGGCCGCTGGCGTTGGGCAACTCGCCCTGAAGCTGACTGGAAGACAAATCGAGCGCAGTCAAGCTGGACATCTGTCGCGGGTCGAACAACACACGGCCCTGGTAGGGGTTGTTGGACAGATTCACTTCTTGGAGGTTTCTGAGGTTCTCGATGTTGCGCGGCAGGTCGCCGGTGAATTGATTGCTGTTGGCCCGGAGCACGGTCAGGCTGATCAGGTTGCCGACCTCCGGCGGGATGGAGCCAGTCAGCCGGTTTTCGTTGACGTACAGTCGCTGCAGATTGGGTAGATTGGTCAGCCTGCCTTCGAGCGTGCCGGTGAAGACGTTGCTGTGCAGACCCAGATAGGTCAGGCCGATCAAGCCGCTGGCGTTGGGCAACTCGCCTTGGAGTTGGCTGGAAGACAAATCGAGCGCAGTCAAGCTGGACATCTGCCGTGGGTCGAACAACACACGGCCTCGCCAGGGATTATTTGACAAGTTCAGTTCCTGAAGGTTTCTGAGGTTCTCGATGTTGCGCGGCAGGTCGCCTGTGAATTGATTGCTATTTGCCCGGAGCACGGTCAGGCTGATCAGGTTGCCGACCTCCGGCGGGATGGGGCCGGTCAGCTGGTTTTCGTTGACGTAAAGTCGTTGCAGATTTGGAAGGTTGGTCAGCCTGCCTTCGAGCGTGCCGGTGAAGACGTTGCTGTGCAGACCCAGATAGGTCAGGCCGATCAAGCCGCTGGCGTTGGGCAACTCGCCTTGAAGCTGGCCGAATGACAGATCGAGCGATGTCAAACTGGGCACCTGTCGCGGGTCGAACAGCACACGGCCCTGGTAGGGATTGTTCGACAAGTTCAGTTCCTGAAGGTTTCTGAGGCTCTCGATGCTGCGCGGCAGGTCGCCTGTGAATTGATTGCTGTTGGCACGAAGCACGATCAGGCTGGACAGATTACCGACCTCCGGCGGGATGGGGCCAGTGAGTTGGTTGTCGTTGAGATAGAGTCTTTGAAGATTTGGAAGAGATAGGAGGCCCGTGGGGATATTTCCGGTCAAGCGATTGTTCGCCAACGAAATCGTAGTGACCGACGAAATGACCACGCTCACAGGCGAACAGCTCACACCAAACCAGGTGCAAGGCGTCGTTGTCTGCCCCCACCCGGTGTTTGTCGTCCAGGCAGGCCCATTTGTGGCGACGAACAGGGCCATCAGCGCCTGACATTCCGCGTTGGAAATTTCGGTGACGGAGTTGCAAATCGCCGCGCCGCCGGGTTGAGCTTGGGCGGGTTTGGGCGCATGGCTGAGTGGCGCGAACGTTGCCAGGATCGAAATTACCAGTGCAAGCCGAAATACACTACCTGCCAAACCGTTAAGCCAACGCCAATACCCGTGTCGAGTCGCCATTTTTTTCCCTTGAGCTTGACCTGAGCGCGTAATCACGAGTCCATCAAACCAGAAATCTGCAATCAAAGGTGCGAAACCTGATGGACTCCTTGTTTCGCAATTTCGCCATAAAATCTACGTGACCTCTTGGCAAAACGCAAATGGCCGACGCTGAACTTGATTCCACTGACCCCACGACTTGGCAAGCGTGGCGCGCGACTTTGACTGACGCACAGTTATACGAACGGTTGGATGAAGCGTGCACGCCCTGCGTGAACGAAGGCAATCACCAGTTGCTTGGGGCTATTCTGAATGCTTCGGATGATCTGCAACCGACTCCGGTCGAGTTTAGGTTTTTGCATGGCTACTTCAAAGCCTGCTGGCATGACTTTCAGGACGATTACGAGGGCGCTGTGGCTTTGTGCGAACCGCTGCTGGAAGCTCCAGCTTTGGATCAAGCATTGCGCGCCAGGGTCCTGCGCGAACAAGGCGCTCTGTACATGTTTCAGGGCCGATTCGACCGGGCGCTAATCAGCTATCGCGAGGCCTTTGACATCGCGCGCGATCTGGGCGACACCCTTAACCAAGGCAAGGCAATCCGGAATCAAGGGATCGTTTATCACATGCTGGCGGACTATGAGCGTGCACTGGCATGTTACGAGCAAGAGTTGGATCTGACACGGCATATCGCCGACCGAACCGAGCAGCTGAAAGCGCGCGGGCAGGTGCTGAATCAACTGGGCTACGTCAACAAAGACATGGGCAGGTGGGATGGGTCGCTGGATGCGTATAGCCAATCGCTACTGATATGGTCGCAACTTGGCGATGTTTTTCGCCAAGGGCAAGTTTTCAACAACCTAGGAGAACTTTATCAAGCCGTAGGCAATTTCGTCCAAGCAGAAGACTGCTTCAATCGCGCACTGGCGATCATGGAACGACCGGATATAGGACGGCAAAGTGAAGCTGTGGATGTGCATCTCAACTTTGGCTTTTTGCATTTTGTGCAAATGAACATGGAGGCTGCTGAACAACACTACACCCTGGCGCGAGACATCGCGCACGACCTGGAATCACCACTCCTCATCAGCCAAGTGTTGTGCCGGTTGGCCGAACTGCGGCGACATAGCCGCGATTTCAATCAGGCACACGCGCTGTTTGAAGCCGCCATTCGTTCGGCCGAAGCCGCGCTCACTCAAGTGAACGACCAAGAGGTAAAGATCGGTGTGCTCGGCATTCGCCAGCACATCTATCAGGCCATGGTGCTGCTATGCCTGGAGATGGGGCGTGTTGACGAGGCATTTCATTATGCCGAGAGCGCCCGATCGCGCGCCTTTCTAGATATGTTGCGCGAAGCTCATAGCTCGGATGTAGCCAACGTTGACCTTTCGCTCGCCAGCCAGTTGGATCGTGGTACTGTGCAAGCGCTGTTACCTGAGGGGAGTGCACTGGTCGTCTTTTTTGGAACGGGCGCTGCCGGCCCGGGTGCCGCCATGATTCGGCGCTTGCCGCCCGACACGCAATGGTTGCGTGAGTACTTAGCGCCACCTGATCGTCTGATTGCATTTGTCCTCACGAGCGCCGGCCTTGAGGCAGTGTCCATCCCGCTGCAACAGGATGAGATCGAGCGGAACTTTTTCGATGCGCGCAACGGGCGGTTGGCAGGCATTCAACCCATCGCGGGGCAGCCGCTTCCAAGCACGCGACCGTGGCAAGTCCTCGATGGACAGTTATTCACGCCGATCCGTGAGAGGCTGGCATGGCGCAGCCATTTGTTTCTAGTGCCGCACGGCGTGTTGCACTACTTGCCTATGCACGCGTTGAATCCCGCCGGCCTGCTGCCAGGCGGAAATGCAAGCACAAGCGCAGGTGACATCACCTTCAGCTATGCACCCAGCGCCTCGGTGCTAGCGCATCTGCTTTCGGAAGATGTGTCGCCGCGAGGTGCAGAGCGGCCGTTGACTTGCCTGACTGTCGGCGTCAATGGGCCCGGTCTGTCCCAGTCCGAAACCGAGGCGCATTACATCGCGTCCCTGTTTTCTGGCGAGGCGCTCATAGGATCACATGCGACGTTCGAGACGGTTTTGTCACGCGCACGGGAATTTGACGTCGTTCACTTTGCCTGTCATGGTCACTTCGATAATGTTGACCCAATGGGCTCTTGCCTGGAGTTATACGCTGGGGAACGCCTGACTGCGCGCCAGATTCTTCGTGAGGCGCGCCTCAGCGCGCGACTCATCACCCTCAGCGCCTGTGATACGGGATTAAATCGCCTGGCCTATGGCGACGAATTGCTGGGCCTTACGCGCGCCTTTCTGGGGACAGGGGCGGACACCGTGCTGGTGTCGCTGTGGCAAGTGCACGAAACGCCGACCCGGCTACTGATGGAGTCGTTTTACGAGGAATGGAAGGGCGGCGCTACAAAAGCCATAGCCCTTCAACATGCGCAAACCTACTTGCGAGGTCTTGCGCCGATGGACGTTGAGCGCGAGTTGCGCTCGAGCGGAGTTGCGGAAGTCGAGGCGAGGCGGCAAGTGGAGGTGTTCGCGCGTATGACTCGGTCTGGGGCGCATCTTTTCGATCATCCTTACTATTGGGCCGCCTTTCTATTAATCGGCGACCCCCGTTGATGGCGTCGAGATTGAAAGGATGACTTGATCGAGTGCATTCAACGGGACCGCTTCAAACATCGCCCTGCCGTAAACGTTCGTCATGGCTTTGCGTTCGTTGCTGCCGATGGTAAGCGTCACTTCTCTGTCGTCCAGTGCAAGTGCTGCATCCTCTGGATAAATGCCGATTTCTACTCGGCAGGTTTGATCGTCAATTTTGATGATGGCCAGTTCGACTTGTTGCTCTATTCCAGCTTGGTCAACGGGCGTATTGAGCCCCACTAACAAGGCCGCGTTCTCAGATTGTGACGCTTTCACGTTCCAAGCTTGGTTAGGGCCGCTGTTTCCCAGAATAGCTCCGAGGGCGAGCGATAGCCCGCCCAATTGATTGTTCACCCAGCCATGCACAGTGTGGACCAACTCCTCGACGCCGGGTGATGGCTTGGCAATAGCACCTACGGCTGCTGGCATGGTTATCCAGTGTGCCAGCCGACCGAAGCCACCCCATAACTCGACAAGCTGGGCGATCCGTCGCGTCATCGAGTCGTCAATGAGGCCCTGGCCTAGCTGGGTGAACCACTGATCAACCAGCCCCTGTTGTGTTGCGTTCATTTGTAAGTTCCTCTTTAGCTTCGAAGGCGTTTGACAACACAGATGCTGTCAACATTTAATGTCGAGCCAATCGCGCACGGTAGAAACGAATACAAGGTCTTTTTGCAGGAAGACGAGTGCATTCTTCTTCAACGCCTCTACGCTTTCTACTGTGGTTTTGACTTGCCTCGCAACATCATTTATAGGCACCTGAAACAGGAACATGAGCCCGAACGCCTTTAGTTCCTCTTGCCTCTCCGGGTTGGCAATGAAAATCAACTCATACTGACGGACAATCCGATTCTTGAGAAACGCGCAAACCTGCTTTCTGTCGTCGTCGTTTTCCAGCAAGCCTTCGACACTCGGACGCTCTTTCCCCACCGCTTCGAAGAATCCGCCGTCTTTCGCAATCAAGTCTTGCGCCAGCTGCTTATCAATGACGATAGCATTTTGCTGCTTTGCATTCTCACTCTGCTGAATCTGGTCAATCAGTTTATTGATGCCGCGCTCAAAGTTGCCGTCGCGGATGTCCACGCTCTGATACTGAAAGCTATCCCAAACACATTTGGAGAGTTCATCTCCATCGGCTTGGGCCGGATAAATTGGTACGTTGAACGCGTAGGCGAGAGTCGCTTCTTCGTGAGATGCATGCGATGTCAGCAGTTCGGGGGTCGCGATTAGGATCACACCGGCACAACTACGGATGGCCTTCTCCACTTCTTCGAGCCAATTGGGTGCGCCGTAGGGGATGTCACTTTCGTACAGCCACGCTTTGATACCCCGAATCCTAAGCGCTGCTGCGACGTTGCGGGCGACGTCCAAGTTGGCTTTGGTGCATGAGATGAAAATCGTGGTTTCGGCCATGTCCTTCCCCATGTTTGTTTGAATGTGCAGAACGCTGCGACATTCGATGAAAGCTATCCCAGTTGCTTTTCGAGTACTAACCGCAACTCTTCCGGCTTGCTCATGTTCACTATTTGTACTGCACCGCGCATAAGCAAGGATGTGTCCCCAACAAGTTGCATGGCGTCTACCAAATCATCGGCAGTGCGGCCGCTACCCTGCACTGCAATGACAGGTATGCCTGCAAGCAAACAGCACGTCGCATCTTTCCAGGCCACTGCACCGCCGTTCACCAGGATGGCGACTGCCTGTTCCTTACCTGCCACAGCCCGGCCAATGCGCGCCATCCACACCGATGCGTCCTCCCACCGATTCCCGGGCGTGAGCAAAAAGTGGGTGTGATTAGGCTCCAATGACTCATCGGTGTTGCGCGCGCGGCTTTTGCCAGGCCACTTCACCACGCTGTGGGTGACAACGCCAATCAATGGAAAGGCCGCTCCTGTTCGCCTATAGACTATCCCGAGCTTAGCCACGATGCCCGCGTCGGTTGCGCCGTCAATCATGGTGATGGGGTGCTCCTCCCAGAATGGGGCGAGCGCATCGGCGATCCACGATTCGATGCGATTCAACTCCATCTCGCTCATGTTGCTCGCCCCGCCGAGAAAGATCACCGTCAGCCGGTCCGTCTCGATTTCGAGGTCCTGAATGGCGAAGTCGAGATTGCCGTTGGCGTCAACGAGCACCCCCCAAGCTGAACGAATCGGAAATCGCCGGCTGGCCGGCGCCGGTTCATGATTAGCTGGTATCTTTTCAACAACCCTATCGTAAAGATACAACGCATCCACAGAGCGCAAGAAGTTCTCCAGCCAAACATCATTCATCTGGGCTTTCAGCATGCCATCCAGCGCCAACTGCTCGATCACATCCGGCGTTTGCGGTTTGGCCTTGCCGTTGCGCCAAGCGCGGATGGTCGCCGCGGCGTAACCGAAACGTTCGCCGTAGTCGTCATCCAACGCCTTCATGGGCCGGTGAAGCTTGATCCGGAGTTGCACGAACAGCTCCTTAATGTGCAGCGCCACCATTGGGAAAGGTACCCGGGCCGAGATTGTGTTTCTGTCGCTTCCGCTGGTCATGGCGAGGATTGTATTGATGAAGCGGAGTTCGGCTTGCGAAGGCAGGTCGTGCATACGATTCGCAAAAATGCTAAGCGGCGCGATGTAACAGGGTCCGTCCTTCGGCGCTGTGTGACCGATGATGGGTGAAGTCGTTCTCACCAGCGCGAAACCACCTGGCCCATGATGGGGCGCATGAAGTCACCGTCACCATTGCGGCACATTCGCTACCCACACAGCAGCCAACTCATCCAGCACGCGTTCAATTTGATCGCCGCCTACACCGGTCAGACCAAGGCCGCCCTACGCGCACATTACGCCGAGGTCGCCCAGGTATCGCCGGACACGATTCGTGCCTGGCAAGGCGGCACGGCGCGGCCACACCGGCCCAATGAGATCCAACGCTTGTCACGCGACGCCGTGCAAACTGCGCGCCTCGGCCCGGATTGGCTGTGGCCCTTCTTGTGGGCTGTAGATGCACCGTATGCGCTGCGCGAGGAAATTCTGGATGAGCTTCGGCCGAAATTGCTGGAGGTTAGCGGCGCCGAACGTTTGGGGGCATATGCACTGACTTTCGCCAATGGCAATCGGGCGCGGGTCGTTGAAGCCGGCGAGCTTGCCGGCGCATGCCCTATTCCAGCGTGCGTATTCTCGATGTTGTCGCTTCAACACAATCGCCCGGCTATTGTGTCGGTGGGTGGGGCAGATGGCCTCGATGAGCGCAAACTCAGCCGCTTGAGCCACTTCTTTGAGAGGACAGTCGCACCGCTGTGCCAGGCGCATCAGATTCCCGTGTTCGACGGCGGCACCGATACGGGGGTCATGCGCGCCATGGGGCAAGCGCGTCGGCGCGTCCACGCGACATTTCCGCTGATCGGTGTTGTGCCGACCGGGTGCGCGTGTCTGCCAGAGGAGGAGCGTCCAGCCGGTCGTGCGCCGCTCGAGCCAAACCACTCCCATTTCATTTTTCTGTCCGGGAATAGTTGGGAAAGCCAGGCGCTTTGGCTTTCGCGGATAGCCACAACTTACTCGGCGGGCGCGCCGGCCCTGACCGTGCTGGCCGACGGCGGCGGGATTGCCGCCTACGACGTCGTACACAGCCTGTTTGCAGGCCGGCCCGTCGTCGCAGTCGCGGGCACGGGCCGGCTGGCCGATCAATTCGCCGAAGCCGTGCGATCCGGTTCGACAGACGCACGCCCCTGCACACTCGGCTATAGCATTCATATAGACGATGCGCTTGGATTCGCTGACATTGCCCAAAACATTCTCCGGTTGTGACACGTCTCCCTGTACGTCGCGTCGAGGCACGAGTGGGCCGACCCTTCACCACCCTGCGAATCTGCATCCGCACGATCTTGTTCATGCGTGCGAACGAATGTACGCGACCCTACGCGCATGAACAACCGTCACGACACGATCTTCGAGTGGTTCGACCGGCTGGCATTCCTGTTGGCGTTGGTCGTAGTGCCGCTCCTGATCGTCGCTTACTTTCTACTCCCATCGGTCAGCTGGATTCCACCTCAGGCTTTGGAGTTGGCACACGGCCTCATCGTCAACTTCGTCGCCACGCTCGTGACGGCCATCGTCTTCTACTTGCTGTTGCGCACACCCAGCCGCATGCGCGCTCGGCAGGCCGAGGCGCGGCTGGTCAAGAAGGTCGCTGACGCGTTGATGGAGCGGCTCAGCGACCTCCCGGATCGCATCGCTCACACGTCCGAGACGGTGGACGCCACAGACCGCATCATCAAGAATCGCATCAAGCCGTTCTTCGATCGCTTTTTGCCGGGCCACCCCCAGCATGGCTTTTACGAGTTGCAGTGGAAGTATCTCCTGCGCGGCCTCGGACATGTGCAAGATGAACACACGTTGATCGTGGACTACACGGCGGCCCATACGCTGTGGCGCGATGCGCTGGTCGAGTCGGATTCCTGGGACGCCATGAGCTACGCGCTCGACCTGTGGGAGAACGCTGCCCGCGACATCTCGCGCGCCCACCAGGAGGCGCACGTCAAGCTCGGGGGCGCCATCCGCCGCGTGTTCGTCCTGGACAGCACAGATGACCTGCCGAATGTGCTCGCCATCATGCGTGAGCAGGCCGCATTCGTGCCCGAGGTATGCCTGCGTTGGATCGAGCGGGCCGAATTGGAAGCGAAGGCGCGCGACCAACTCGATATCAGTGAGTTGGAATTGCTCGATTTCTCGATCGTTGACACGAGCAGCTACGTGCTGTGGTTTCGTCTGAGCGAACAGACGCGGCAGCCGCAAGACGCGGTGTTGACCATTGACCCCGCAATCCTGCGCCGCGGCCGGCAAGTGTTCGAATTGGCGTTCACCTTTGGGCATCGCCTGGCCGATTTGTAGCTTGCGCGCAATGCGCTGAAAGCTTCTTCGCGCCGGCTTATGGCGAAGGCAGATAACCGGCTGGTAAGGGAGACGATCCGATGATCACGTTTTGATCACGTTATGCGCGAAAGAGGAGGCGCCATGATGAGCTACATCATGCTAGCAGCGGTGTGCATCCTGATCGGTTGGATGATCGGCTCTGCGGCCAGGGTCGAGCGAGAGCAAGACCCGTTACGGCAATTCGAACAGGCGGAAGCCGGCCAAGCGCCGCCTGGTCTGGGGGCTGTAATCGTCTTTCTGTTGCTGATCGTTCTGGTGTTCTGGTTGCTAGCCAGCCCGATATAACGTGTCATGCCAATCTCGTTTTTGGCAGAACAGTGGGTCAATTATTCCACTTGTATGCGCGCACTTTTGGCGCGCATAGCAAATTACAATCTAACCTCAACATGCCCTACGACTTCACCCACAAGATCGCCCTCATCACCGGCAGCGGGCGCGGCATCGGTAAGGCCACTGCGTTGCACCTGGCCCGCTCAGGCTGCGACATTGTCATCAATTACCTGCGCAAACACAGCACGGCCGAGGAAACGGCCAAACAAATCGAATCGCTCGGCCGTCGCGCACTGATTGTCAAGGCCGACGTGGGCGACCCGGCCGATATTGACAGGTTGTTTGAGACCATCCAGAACGAATGGGGCGGACTGGACTTCCTCATCAACAACGCCGCCTCGGGCTACATTCGACCGGTGGCCGAGCAAAAGGTAAAGGGTTGGGACTGGACGATGAACATCAACGCCCGCGCCGCGCTGTTCACCGCGCAGAAGGCCGCGCCGCTGATGCAGGCGCGCGGCGGCGGCGCGATCGTCAACGTCAGCAGCATCGGCAGCGGGCGCACCCTGCCCGACTATGTGGTGATCGGCGCGTCGAAAGGCGCGCTCGAAGCCGTGACGCGCTACTGCGCGGTCGAGTTCTCGCCCCTGAACATCGTCGTCAACTGCGTGTCGCCCGGCATCATCCACACCGATGCGTTGCAGTTCTTCCAGCACGCCGACCTCATGCTCAAGCTGGCGCGCGAGCGCACGCCGGCCGGCCGCCTAGTCGAGCCGGAGGACGTGGCCAAGCTGGTCGCCTTCTTGTGCAGCCCCGATGCCAACATGATCCGTGGGCAGACCATCATGATTGACGGCGGCTGGGGCATAGATGTGGGCCGGCAGTGGGTGGAGTAGGGATCAGGGGCCGGGGATCAGAGGTCAGGATGAGGATGCGCAAGCACACCTTCGGCGAACTCATGCCGTGGTTACTGTTTGCCTTCGTCGGCACGGTCTTCCTGATCGTCGGCCTGAGTGTGGGCGCAACGTTCATCACCGGGTTGCCACAACCTGCTGGGGCCGAGGGGCGTGTGGTGGACTATGACGAAAGCGATGGCGGCTATCGGGCCATCGTCGAATTCACCACGGCCGATGGCCAGCGCGTCGCGTTTGTGGATAGCACCACCAGCAATTCGCGCCTCTATCGCCTGGAGCAGACGGTCGAAGTGGTCTACGACCCTGCCGGCCCGCGCCGCACGGCGCGGATCAATTCATTGCCGCTGACCATGTGGTCACTGCCCATCGTCTTCGTCGGCCTGGGTGGATTCTTCGCCGTCTTTGGCTGGGGCGGATTGGCGCGAGCGCTGCGGCGACCCTCATAACCCATAAAATGGTGCGGTGCTCATCGCTTTGGCCCTCGCGCTCGTCGTCCTGGCCGCTCTGCTGTTCCTGCTCTCGCGCCGGCTACGTCAGAGCGGCGGCCTGCCGCACGGCCGCGTGATCTACAGCGACGCCGGCGCGTGGCAGCGCAATGACCAATCGCTGTTCTCGGCCCGGCATCAACTCGTCGGCAAGCCGGACTATCTGGTGCGAACGGAGCAAGGCATCGTGCCAGTGGAGGTGAAGAGCGGGGCCGCGCCGGCGCAGCCGCGACCGGGCCACGTGTTGCAACTCGCGGCCTACTGCCTGTTGGTCGAGGAAAAATTGGGCGAGCGCGTGTCGCACGGCATCATCCAATATGCCGACCGGCAATTCGCCATTGACTACACGCCTGCGTTGCGCAGCGAGTTGTTCAACGTGATGGATGAGATGCGGGCCGCGCTGGCAGAAGGTGCCGCGCACCGCAATCACGCTGATGCGCGCCGTTGCGCCGCCTGCGGTGTGCGCGAAGTGTGCGACGAGCGCCTTGATGCATAGCGCTCACGGCTCACTCTCCACTCTTCACCTGCCTGCGCCGCAGCCGCCACACCACACCGACCGGGTAGCCGCACATCTTGGCCAGATCGCCAGTAACCCGGATCACCGGCACGAGCAACGCGGCCTTGAGCTTCTCGCCGGCGCTCAAGCTCAAGCCGCGGCCCAGGCGCTGCAAGCGGCGATAGGGCGTGTGCGTGTAGGCGGCGATGCCTGCAACTAGCAACGCCACGCACGCGAGTTTGACCCACGGCGCGCCAAGCGCCATGCCAGCCACCAGCAGCGGCAGCACCACAAGATAGGTGGCATAGCGAATCAAGTGGCGCTTGAGGAACAAGCCGGCCTTGCCGTCGCCACGGGCGTAGAGGTAGTACTGCTTGAAGAATGCCTTGAGCGACCCACGCGGCCTGAAATGCGCGATGGCTTCGGGTGCAAAGGCAAGTGGCCCGAACGCCTGGCGCAGCTTCAGGTCAAAGATCAGGTCTTCGCAGTAGTCCAGCCATTCCGGGTAGCCCTGCACGTGTTGCCAGGCCGATTTGAGGAACGCGACCGATCGCGATGACGGCAAGAACGTCTCCGGGTTGATGTCAGGCAACTCCGGCAGCACGGTCGCGCTCATGGCCACCTCGAAGGTGGTGTGTGGGTCGGGGAGGAAGAAGCCGGCCGCGACAAATTTTCGATTTTCGATTTTCGATTGCCGATTGGGTTCGTCTTCAATCGGCAATCCAAAATCTCCCCGATCCCGCTTCCCATTCCGGGAATCGGAATGGGGATCGCGGGAGAAAATCGTCAATGGCTCGACGAGCTTCTCCAGCCACTGCGGATCGAGCCGCACGCCGGCGTCGGTGCAGGCGATGACCTCGTGCGATGCGGCGGCGATGGCGACGTTGCGGCCACGCGAGATGTTTGCGCCGGGCGACTCGATCACGCGCACGTTCAAGCGCGACTCGGCCCGCAACAACGCCACCGTGCCATCGCGGCTGCCGCCGTCGCATACCACCACTTCATCGGGCAAACGCGTCTGGGCAGCGATCGTGTCGAGCAGCGCCGACAGGCTCTTTGCCTCGTTGAGGACGGTGAAGACGAGCGAGACCTTCATCGCAGGTGATTGGTGATTGGTGATTGGTGATTGGTGACTCGCAACTCAATTACTAATTACGAGTTGCCAATCACTCCAATGACCCAGCTCGGCTCACCCACCGCGCGCTGAATGGCATCAACGTGCGCCGGGTCGGCCACGATCACCATGCCGATGCCGCAGTTGAACACGCGGTGCATCTCGTCGTCGCTAATGTGGCCCAGCTCCTGAATCAGCTCGAAGATCGGCGGCATGGGCCAGGCGGTGTAGTCCACCTCAGCGCGCAGGTGCGCGGGCAGCACGCGCGGGATGTTCTCGACGAAGCCGCCGCCGGTGAGGTGGGCCAGCGCCTTGATCGGTGCGGCCTCTCGCGCGCGCATGACGAGGTCCAGGTAGCTGCGATGTGGTGCGAGCAACGCATCAAGCACAGTTATCGCTGGCCAGAGGTCGTTTGCTGCAAGTGCTTGATCCCTGATGCCCGGCCCCTGATCCCCGAGCACTTTCCGGATAAGTGAATAGCCATTCGTGTGCGGGCCGCTGGAGGCAAGGCCGATCAATGCGTCGCCCGGCCTGATCTCGCTCGATCGTGGCAACATGGCCTCCCGCTCGACGACACCGACGATTGTGCCGGCTACGTCGAATGCGCCGTCAGCATATACGCCCGGCATCTCGGCCGTCTCGCCGCCCAGCAGCGCACAGCCGGCCGCGCGGCATGCGTCCGCAATGCCTTTGACGACCGACGCCACATGGTGCGGCTCCAATTTGGACGCGGCGTAGTAGTCGAGAAAGAACAGCGGTCGCGCGCCCTGCACCAGGATGTCGTTGACGCAGTGATTGACGATGTCGTGGCCGATGCCTTCGAAGCGGCCAAACTGCGCCGCCAGCTTGACCTTGGTGCCCACGCCGTCGGTGCTGGCCACCAGCACGGGCGAAGCCATGTCCTTGAGCCTGGACGCATCGAACAAGCCGCCGAAGCTGCCGATGCCGGCCAGCACATCGGGCGTATACGTTGCCTGGACGGACGCCTTCATCAAGTCCACCGCTTCGTTACCGGCGTCAATGCTCACGCCCGCAGCGGCATAGGTGGAAGTGGGGCTTGGCATGAAGCAATGATATATGATGCGATTGAACGTCTAAACGCCATGCTCTACACCGAAGCCCTCGACTACCTGTATGCGCTGGCCAATTACGAGCGCGTGCCGATGGCGGCGTATTCGCCCGAGACGCTCAACCTGAATCGCATGCGCACACTGCTGGCTGCGATGGGCAATCCGCACGAGCGATACAAGATAGTGCACGTCGCGGGCACAAAGGGCAAAGGCTCGACCAGCGCGATGATGGCATCGTGTCTGACGCACCTCGGCCTGAAAACAGGTTTGTATACCTCGCCGCATCTCAGCAGCTTGCGAGAGCGCATGCAGGTGAACGGTGAATTGGTTCCGGCCGAGGTCGTGGGCGTGTTGGCCGACAAAGTGAAGACTGCCGCCGAGGACATTCCCGGCCTGACGACATTTGAAGCGATCACCGCCATGGCCTTCCTGCACTTCTCGCGCGAGGACGTGGACTGGGCGGTGATCGAGGTCGGCCTGGGCGGGCGGTTGGACGCGACCAATGTCATCACCCCGCAGGCCAGCGTCATCACTTCGATCAGCTTCGACCATCAGCACATTCTGGGCAACACGCTTACAGAGATCGCAACCGAGAAGTGCGGCATCATCAAGCCGGGCGTGCCCGTCGTGAGCCAGTCGCAACCGGCTGCGGCCATGACGGTGATCGAGCAGACTGCACACGAGCGCAATGCGCCGCTCACCATCGTCGGCCGGCACTGGCGCTGGACGGCCGGCCCGACTGAGTCTGCCCAGGGATCGTTGATCAAGCAGGCGTTCGAAGTAAAGAAGGTCTCGCAGATTCGCAGCAAAGAGAAGCCTTTCGTCAACGACCTGGAAGGCTGGTATGAGATCGCGCTGCTGGGCAAGCATCAACTGGAGAACGCCACGACTGTGATCGCAACGGTGGATGTGCTGCGCGAGGCGTTGCTGACCAGCGGGGCCAAAGACCTCGGCGCGCGCGCGGTGCGCGATGGATTGCGCATGGCCAGGTGGCCGGGGCGCTTCGAGATTCTGCGCGCCGACCCACCCGTGATTGTCGACGGGGCGCACAACGTGGACAGCGTCAACAAGCTGGCCATGACGTTGGTGGAAGTTTTTCCCGGCAAACGCTGGACGTTTATCTTTGGCACGCTCAAGGACAAGGACGCCGAAGGCATGCTCAAGGCGCTCAACCCACGCGCGACGCGCTGGATCTTTACCCAGCAGGCGAACAACCCACGCGCGAGGCCCGCCGAAACCTTGCTGGAACTGGCGCAAGCCAAAGGCATGCGCGCCGTGGCGTTGCCCAACCTCACCGATGCGCTGGACGCGATCATCAACACCGACGATGCGGTGTGCATCCTGGGCAGCGTGGCGTTGGTGGGCGAGGCGCGTGTGAAGTGGGCCCTGCGCTTTGGCGGCGATGCACCGCCGGTGGACTGAGCCGCACCGCACAACTTAACAAGCACCAGCCATGAACACAACCAACCTGTTCGTCGAACTCATCGTGATCGGCACTGATGCAATCGCATGGGTTGTGCAAAGTGTGTTCACACCGCGCTCAGGTGGCGCTGTTATGCTGTGCAGTTCTAGCTGCTTGCGATGAACCGTTCCTTCACAACCAATACCACCCAAATGCAAGACTGGCTCATGGGCGCCAGCTTTGGCGACGGCCTGCCTCAGTTGGGCAGCGCCGCGCCCGATGGTGAGATACCCAGGGTGTTCGAGGCACCCATCCTGCCGCTGCGCGACATGGTGGTCTATCCGCGCTCAGTTACGCCGCTGACGGTCGGCCGGGAGCGCAGCCTGCGCGCGCTCGATGTGGCCCGCAACGCCGGGCTTGCCGTCGCCATCGCCCAAAAGTCCACCAGCGTAGACGACCCGCGGCCATCCGATCTGTATGAGGTTGGCACACTGGTTGACATTGGCCGCGTGCTCAATATGCCCGATGGCTCGTCCAGCTTGCTGGTGCAAGGCCGCACGCGGGTGCGGGTGTTGGAATGGACGCAGGCGACGCCGTATCTCATGGCGCGGGTGGAGGTTGTGCCCGAACAGAGCGCGCAAGGCCCATCGGCCCAGGCACTGATGCGAGCCGTGCTGACGCTGTTCGACAACGTCGTCGGCCTGAACGAGCGCATTCCTGAAGAGTCGTATGTCTACGCGATGAACATCCATGAGCCGGGCTGGCTGGCCGACTTCATCGCCCAGACCATCCCCGTGGATATTGCCACGCGTCAGGCCATTCTCGAAGCGGCCGACCCAGTCGCCCGGTTGCAAAAGCTCAGCACCATCCTGGCCAAAGAACTGGACGTGCTCGAGCTGGAGGATCGCATCCATGAGCGCGCACAGAGCGAAGTGGATAAGAGCCAGCGCGAGTATTACCTGCGCGAGCAGTTGCGCTCGATCCAGACTGAGCTAGGTGAATTGGACGCCGGCGCGAGCGAGATCAGTGCGTTGCGTGAACGCCTGAAGCAAAAGACCTTGCCCGATGCTGCCCGCGCCAAGGCCGAGCGCGAACTGGTGAAGCTGGAGCAGATGCCCAGCATGTCGCCCGAAGTGAGCATGGTGCGCGACTACATCGAGTGGGTGCTGGGGCTGCCGTGGGCCGAACAGACGACCGACCGGCTGGATGTGAAGCACGCCGAGAGCGTGCTCAACGAGCGGCACTACGGCCTGGCCAAGGCCAAGGAGCGCATCCTCGAACACATCGCTGTGCGCAAGCTCAAGGGCAACGACTCGCGCAGCCCGATCCTGTGCTTCGTCGGCGCACCCGGCACGGGCAAGACGTCGCTGGCGCGCAGCATCGCCGATTCGCTAGGCCGCGAGTTCGTGCGCATGAGCGTGGGCGGCGTGCACGACGAGGCCGAAATTCGCGGCCATCGCCGCACCTACGTCGGCGCGTTGCCCGGACGCATCTTGCAGACGATGCGCCGCGCCGGCACGGTGAACCCGCTATTTGTGCTGGACGAGATTGACAAGCTGGGCGCGGATTTTCGGGGTGACCCCAGCGCGGCCTTGCTGGAAGTGCTCGACCCCGAGCAGAACTTCGAGTTTGCTGATCACTATCTTGATTTGCCCTACGACTTGAGCAAGGTGATGTGGGTGACTACGGCAAACTACCTGTATGACATCCCGCCCGCGCTGCGCGACCGCTTGGAGATCATCGAGTTTGCCGGCTACGTCGAGGAAGAGAAGCTGGAGATCGCCAAGCGCTATCTTGTGCCCAAGCAGATTGAAGAGAACGGGCTGAAGAACACCCCCATCGTGTTCAACGACGACGTGCTGCGGCACATCGTGCGCCAATACACCTATGAGGCCGGCGTGCGCAACCTCGACCGCGAGATCGCCATGATCTGCCGCAAGACGGCGCGGCGGGTGGCCGAGGGCAAGCCGTTCTCGCGGCGCATCGTCCCCAGCATGCTGCCCAAGTTCCTCGGCCCACCGCAATTCGACTTCGGCAAGATGGACGAGCAGGATCAGATCGGCGTGGCCAACGGCGTGGCCTGGGACGAGGCAGGCGGCGACCTGATGCAGATCGAAGTGACCCTGATGGAGGGTGACGGCGACCTCATCCTGACCGGCCAACTGGGTGACGTGATGCAGGAGAGCGCCAAGGCCGCATTGAGCTACGCCCGCTCGAAGGCTAACGTGCTGGGCGTGCCGCGCAAGGTGTTCGAGAAAAGCGACATCCACATCCACGCGCCCGAAGGCTCGATCTCGAAAGAAGGTCCCAGCGCTGGCATCACCATGGCCACGGCGTTGATCTCGGCCTTGACCAAGATCCCGGCCCGGCGCGACGTAGCGATGACAGGTGAGATCACCCTGCGCGGGCGGGTGCTGCCCATCGGCGGGCTGAGGGAGAAGTTACTCTCGGCCCACCGCGCCGGCATCCGCACCTTCGTCATGCCGAAGAAGAACGCCAAAGACCTCGAAGAGGTTCCTAAGAAAGTTCTGCGCGACATGACGCTGGTGCAGGCGACCGAGATGGACGAGGTGCTGAAAACCGCGCTGGCGCGTATGCCGGAGCCAGTGAAGTTGAAGCCCAAGCCCCGCTCGACAAAGGCCAAACGCCTGCCAACCAAACGCATCAAGCGTTAATCTAAATCGCTGTCTTCGTTGCAGTGCTGCGTTAAATCGCTATACTGTCTTTCCGCGACAACCGCACGCCTACATCTAAAGGAGGAGCCATGCCCCAGTGGCTGCAAACTGTGTTGGTCATCGCGGCCGTGCTCGCCGCGATTTATCTTCTGGCCGTGATTGCTCAGATCATCCTGGCGAACATTTTTCGCCGTCAGGCCGAGCCGGTGCGCGCCAGCATCGCCGAGGCCCAGCGCGACGTGGGCGAAGTCCAGTCCCAACTGGAGGCCCTGGCTCCCGCCATCAACGGCGGCACCAAAGAGATGCCGTTTGGCCCGCTCTACGATCAGGCGCGCGATCTGCTGAAGAAGGGTCAGGCAGGCGCGAATGAATTGCAGCAGCGCGTGGCAGCGCTGGCGGCGCAGCAAATCCCGGAGCAACCTGCCGCCGCCGCGTTCAAGCTGGCCCCGATGACGCGCGAGGTGGCCCAACGCGCCGGCGAACGCAAGGGCGCCAGAACCGTGTTGGTGCAACTGACCGAAGTCAACGACACGCTCACGCGCATCAAGCACATCCAGGAAGATATCACGGCCATCCCGGTGCGCGAAAAGGACGCCCTGTTGCAACTGCAAAAGCATGCGGCTGAGGCCGCCGTGGCAATCGAAGCGGAGGCACGCCCAAAGCTGCCGCTGGCCGAGGCGCGCGATGCGTTGCGCCAGGCCAACGCCTACCTGGGGGAAGCCGATAAGCTGCTGGCCGACGAACATCCGCCCCAACCCGCTGTCATAATCGCGCACCCCTTGCGCCTGAAGGCCGATCAACAGTTACAGGCGGCCGATACGCTCGTCGGCGAGATAAAAGACAAGCGCACCGTTGCTGAGGCGGCCATCGCCAAGTCGGACGGGCAACTGACTGCCCTGCGCGCGATCATCACCGAAGAGGAAGCTGCCGGTTTGCCGCGCCCCCAGTTCAAGGGCAATGCCGATCAACTGGACAGTCGCGCCGGCGCTGTGAAGGCCATGATCGCGCAGGGCGAATACGACATGGCTGCCGGCGCGCTGGCCGATCTGGATCAAGGCATTGTGGCGCAACAGGGCGCGCTCGATTCCCTCAAGCAAGCGCGGGCGCAGGCGCAGGCTATGCTGGACAACGCCTCGCACCGGCTGGCCACCGTGACACAGTGGATCAACGAAGCACCGCAGACCTTTGACCTAGACGTCACATGCGCCGCCTCGCAACAGTTGCAGGACACGGCCGACCGGTTGCGCAGCCTGATTCCATACGAAGACGTCGCGGTCATGAACACCGCGCCAGATTTGGATCGCCAGACCGAAGACGTGTTCCGGCGCGCGACAAACGTGCACACCGAATTTCTGGCCGGGCAGCGCCGATTCGATGAACTCTCGACCACGCTCAACGAATACAGCGTGCCAGCCGCGGCGTCACAGGCGCGGCAGGTGGCCTCAGAACTGGGCAAGGCTAACCGAGCCTATTGGGGTGACATCGCGCCAGACCAGATCATGCTCGCGGCCGATGACTTGACGGCCGGCTGGCAGTCGGTCAGCCCGCTGCTGGTCAAGATAAAAGAGAGCGAGTTGACCGATGTGTTGGCGCGCATGGACGAAGTGCAAACAGCCTACGTCGCAGTCAGCGACTTGCATGGCGCGGCGGTGAAATCGCTGACGCAACTGGACGCCGACAAGCTGCAAGCCAGCACTGCGCTGAACGACGACGTGATGACGCGTCTGCTCGACGAAGCGGAGACGATCATTCAAGCCTCGCCGTCGTTGGCGCCGATCGCTGAGGAAAGCGTCACACGCATCGCGCGCGGGCGCGTGGAGCAATTGCGCGGCGAATTGGCTGCGCCTGCGCCGGATTACGCCGCGATTAACGCGAACGCGCAACGCCTGCGGCAAGAGCTGGATGAGTTCGTGGGCGGCTATCAGGCCCGGCTACAAGAAACGCACGCGCAGTTGGATGCAGTCACCACCTCACTCAAGGGCGCGCTGGGCGACTTGGACGCGTTGCAAAGCGACGCCGCGCTCGACTTTGGCGCGCAGAGCGAACCAGTGCGGGCCAGCGCGACGGCGTGGCTGGCGGCCAATGCACAGGTGAACTCATCCCTGGACGCAGCGCAGGCTGCGTTGACTGAGGGTCAGGCCATCGAGCGTGAGGCGGCGGCGCTGTTTGGGCAAACGGATGGGCTGCGCAAGCACATCGCCGACAAACGCGCGGCTGCGCACGCGGCGCTGGCCGAAGTGAACGGCGCCTTGAGCGCAGCGCATGCTGGCTTGCAGACGCTGGCCGATGTGGGCGGTGAACGCTGGGGCGCGGCCATGCTCGACGGCGCGCGCCAGCCGCTGACCGAGGCGCTGGAATCGCTGGCCAAACTGGAGCACCCCGCGCCGGAACGCAAGCTCACCCCGGACCAGATGAACGACGCGCTGGCGCGGATCGAATCGCTGACCGACGCCGCCCGCCAGCGCGCGAACGACACCCAGGCCGAGATCGCACAGCGCGCGGCGACCATCAAACAACAGCAGGTCGCCTTATCACACGCCTACGAATTGGCCGACACCGTGGCCAAGGAACACCCTGAGCGGCAGACCGAGTGGGATGGCGTGCGACAAGGCATCACCCAACTGGAGCAGCGTTGGATGAACGCCTCGAGCTACGCCGAAGCGCTTGAGGCGATGACGCAGGCGGTGCACAAGGCCGAGGCATTCTCGGCGCTTGCCAGCGCTTCGTCGGCTTGATGTCGCGCAACATCCGCGCCTGTGTTGCGTAATAGTGCGCGGAGGACAAAAGACAGAGGATGAATCAACCGATTGTGTATGAACAGAGCGGCCGCCCGGGCTGCCTGTTGCAAGTGCTGTATTTCGTGTTTATCGGCTGGTGGTTTGGGCTGCTGTGGGTCACGGTCGCGTGGCTGCTCAACATCAGCATCATCGGGCTGCCCATCGGCGCGGCCATGCTGAACAACGTGCCGCAGGTGATCGCGTTGCGCGGGCGGCGCATGATGCAGGTGGATGGGCAGGGCCGCGTGAGCGATGTGCCACAACTGCCGTTTCTCATCCGCGCGCTGTACTTCGTGCTGATCGGCTGGTGGTTGAGCGGCACATGGATGATCGTGGCCTACGTGCTGTGTCTGACGGTCATCGGCCTGCCATTGGGTTTCCTGATGTTCGACGTGGTGCCGATGGTGACCACGCTGAGACGAGCCTAAAGCAGACTGATTTGCTTGACAAACCTCCTTGCGGCAAGTAAAAACCGCGCACGTTTGTGGCCGCTTATTTCCCTAAAGGAACCAGGAGGTTTGAGATGAAACGACGTGAGTTTTTGAGCGCGACCGCCAAGACCGCCGCCATCGGCGCGGCGTCTACCGCCTTCGCTGCGCCGAATATCGTGCATGCCCAAGGCAACGTACGCTGGCAGATGGCGACCAGTTGGCCGGTGTCGCTGGACACCATCTACGGCGGCGCGCAGATCTTTGCCGAGCGCGTGGCCGCGCTGACCGACGGCAAGTTCCAGATCACCCCCAATCCGGCCGGCAAGCTATCGAAAGGCACGGACATCCTCGATGTCGTATCGCAAGGCGCAGTGCCGATTGGCCACACGGCGTCGTACTACTACATCGGCAAGAGCCCGATCACTGCGTTCGGCACGGCCATCCCGTTCGGCATGCAGTTGCGCCAGCAAAACGCCTGGCTGTATGACGGCGGCGGCCTGAAGCTACTGCAGGACACCTACGCCAAAAAGTTCAACGTCATCCAGTTCCCGGCCGGCAACACCGGCGCGCAGATGGGCGGTTGGTTCCGCAAGGAGATCAATACCGTTGCTGACTTGCAGGGTCTGAAGATGCGCATCCCCGGCCTGGGCGGGCAAGTGATGCAGAAGCTGGGCGTGACGGTGCAGACCATCCCCGGCGGCGAAATCTTCCAGGCGTTGCAGACCGGCACGGTGGACGCGGCCGAGTGGGTCGGCCCGTATGACGACGAGAAGCTCGGCTTCTACAAGGTCGCCAAGTTCTACTACTACCCCGGCTGGTGGGAGCCTGCGCCCACGCTCGAAGTTGAGGTTAACCTGGGCGAGTGGAACAAACTACCCAAGCAATTCCAGGAAGCGGTGAAGAGCGCGGCCTCGGAGGCCAACATCGGCATGATGGCCCGCTACGACGCGCGCAACGCAGCGGCGCTGGAGAAGCTCAAGGGCCAGGGCGTGCAGGTGAAGCAGTACAGCAAGGAGATCATGGACGCGGCCAGGAAGGCGGCCGACGGGCTGTATAACGAATTCGCCGCCAAGGACGCCGACTTCAAGGCGATCTACGACAACTGGAAGGCCTTCAAGGCGCAAAGCGACTCGTGGTTCGCGCTGAACGAGTTGGCGTATGCCAACTACACACTCGGTGATTTATAGCAACTGCGTCAGCCGCGCCAGGTAATCGCGATCAGACCCCAAAGGTCTCAAAGACCTTTGGGGTCTTTTCGTCTTATCGGAACGACGCCCGCACCAGCCCGTTCACCACTTCGGGGAAGGCGATCACCAACCCCAGCACAACCAATTGGATCACCACATAGGGGATGGCGCTGCGATGAATGTTGGCCGTGCTCACGTCCTTTGGCGCGACGCTCTGCATGTAGAACAGCGAGAAGCCTACCGGCGGTGAAATAAACGCGATCTGCAAGTTGATAGCCATGACGATGGCGAACCACACCATGGTGTAGCCCTCGTTGCCAAAGGCACCCATCGGGTTGGCTGCGCTCAACACCTTCTCGGCGGCGGGCACCAGCAGCGGCATGGCGATGTAGGTGATCTCGGTGAATTCCAGGAACACACCCAGCAAAAAGATGACGATGTTCGCCACGATGACGAACGTCCAGAAGCCGCCGGGCAGGCCGGTCAACCACGAGTCAATCAGCACGTCACCGCCCAGGCCATACAGCACTTTTACGAACAGCGTCGAGGCGAACAGGATCATCAGCACCAGACCAGTGGTGCGGGCCGTGGCCAGTGCCGAATCGGAGATGATCTTCCGGTTGAGCTTGCGGTTGGCGGCCGCGAGCAGCGTGGCGCCGATGGCGCCGAATGCGCCCGCCTCGCTGGGCGTAGCCAGGCCAGCGAAGATGGTGCCGAGCACTGCCAGGATCAACACCACCGGCGGCACAAACGCCTTCAGCGTCTTCTTGAGCAGCGCTGAGCCGTGCAGCGTGCGCGCCTCGGGCGGCATGGCTGGCGCGCTGCCCGGCCGGGCATAGGCCACAATCAGCACATAGATGGCGTAGGCGGCCGACAACATCAGGCCGGGGATGAGCGCGCCGGCGAACAGGTCGCCGATCGAGACGCCGAATTGGTCGCTGAGCAGCACCAGCACGATGCTGGGCGGGATCATCTGCGCCAGTGTGCCCGAGGCCATGATGGTGCCGGTGGCCAGGCTCTTGTTGTAGCCATAGCGCAGCATGGTGGGCAGCGAGATCAGCCCCATGGCAATGATGGTGGCGGCGACCACGCCGGTGGTGGCCGCCAACAGCGTGCCGACCAGCACGACGGCCAGCGCGATGCCGCCTTTTATCGGCCCCATCAACTGGCCGACGGTATCGAGCAACTCTTCGGCCAGTCCGGACTTCTCCAGCATCGCGCCCATGAAGATGAAGAACGGAATGGCCAGCAGGGTGCTGTCAGTCATCACACCAAACCAACTGTTGGGCAAGGTGAGCAGCAAGTTGAAATCGAACGCGCCGATGGCCAGCCCCAGCACGCCGAAGATGAGGGCCGTGCCTGCAAAACAGAATGCTACTGGGTAGCCCGTCAGCAACAGAAAGAAGAAGCCGACGAACATCAGGATGCCGAGCCATTGCGGGTTGAAGTCCATGCGTGAGTGCTCCCTTTTTAGTGGTTCAACGATATGACCAATAGACCTCTTGCATAAGTCAGGTGGACTCCACCTTTCGCGGTCAAAATCATGACGATTGACGAGGTGGAGTCCACTTCAGCGCGCAGTGGCTATGGCTTGTGATGTTCGAGGTCTTGGCGCATGTCGCGCGCAATCTCATCGGCGATGGCTTGTTCATTGTCGGCCTGCATCACGGCATCCTCGGCTTCGTGATGGCCGGTGAGGATGGCAGCGTATTTGATAAGTTGAGAGACGGCCTGCACCAGCAGGCCGAGGAAGCCGACGATGATGAGCGTCTTGAGCGGGGCCAGCGGCAGGCCGCCGGCATCGCTGGATACCTCCCATGGCCCCCACGACCCATCGAACTGCCGGCCCCAGGATGTGAGTACCGGACCGATGCTGACGTAGATGGCCAGCAGGCAGAACGGAATTAGGAAGAGCAGCGTGCCGAGGAAATCCACCCAGGCGCGGCGGCGCGGGCCCCACTTGGCATAGAGAAAGTCCACCCGCACGTTGACGTTGTGTTTGAGGATGTAAGGGAAGCCGATCAAAAACAGCAACGAGAACAGATACCACTGCGTCTGAATCAACTCGTTCGAGATCAGTGTCTGTTGCAGGTTTTGACCGAGGTAACGCAGCGCGGCGTTCAGGAAGCCAGCAAGGATGGTCAGGACGACGATGATGCTGATCAACCCGGCCAGCCGCTCGGTAACGGCGTCAATGGCGCGCGACACGCGCAACAAAGCGTTCACAGGCTGCCACCTCCTCTTCACACACTACACGTTACACATTCGCACGCACACGGCCAAGCCGGGATGGGAATGGGCGGATGGTAGTCAGGGGCGACGATTTGTCAATTTACATGCAGAGTCTGTATTGCGATGTTCAGTGTGGGCCTAAGAAGCGGTCGCCGTTGAAATGAATGAGGTGACTTGGCATATCGGCAATCCAGACTTCGGTTTCCCAAGCGATTTTGGTGAGAAATTTTTTGAACGTGGCAAAGTCAGGGAAGGCGCTGACAAAGATGGGCTTTGCTCTACAGTTCTTTAATGCCGCCTGAAGTTCTGCCTGCCGTTTAGGAGGCTTGTCGGAATAAGTTGACACAAATTGGCGCGGGTGGTTTAACCTGGGCATGCGAGACGAAGACGCGATCGAGCGCATGGAGAGGATCTACGACGCGCTGGCACCGGTGATGGATGAACGC
>Ga0224722_1000098_pt1 | contig 49344 bp, 59 predicted proteins | sample Balambano_FR1_Me_FD_161646 | JGI IMG/M metagenome (GOLD analysis project Ga0224722, IMG submission 161646) | Freshwater sediment microbial communities from Lake Towuti, South Sulawesi, Indonesia - Balambano_FR1_MetaG | ecosystem: Environmental > Aquatic > Freshwater > Lake > Sediment | place...
AATTAAATAAGATCGGTTTTTGTAGGATGTGTTAGGCGCTAGCCGTAACGCATCGCAAGCCCAGGAGTCGATGCGTTACGCTGCGCTAACACATCCTACGCAAGAATGCGGTTTTATTAAATCCATGCTCCTAAGTGTATCTTTGTGTATCTCTACTAACTGTATCTAACTGTATCCATCTCTTGGATTGTAGGTGATAAGCGGTATCCTAAGCGCCAGGTTTCCTAGATAGCGGTGCCGTTTCGCACGACCGCCGTATCTGCGAAGCAGCGCGATGCGATGCCAATCCGTCAGCAGGAGATGCGCTCCCATCAGTAGTTTGCAGTGAGAGGTGTTCGTTCGCCTTCGCTGTTTACCTCTGGTGCGGTTTTAATAGAAGGCAATTCTAAATGGGTGAATCGATGAATGTGGATCAGCAATTGCCTCAATTTATCAATCAGGTTATCGATCGCTTGCAGACGGTTGAAGGGATTGTGGCGATCATGCTGGGTGGCTCAAGAGCAAGGGACACCCATACCCCCAAGTCAGATAAGGATATTGCTCAGGTTAATCAAGTCATTGATGAGTGCCATAGTGGACAAATCACGATCGACTATCAACCCGGACACCCGCTTGGTTTTGTGTCCTCAATCTACATGGGTGAAGTTGCTCTTGGGCTGCCACTTCACGATCCAAATGGTGTTTTAGCTGCGTTGAAAGCTAAAACAACGCCTTATAGGCAATTTGACATTCAACCCCGGTGGCGTGTTCCTCGGCACTGTAGAGCAGCTCCCGCTCCAACAAAGCGTTAATCGGAAAACATGGAGCAATGTACCTGTAGTAACTTGGGTAACTGCTAAAATGCTCCAACTGCTGCTTCTGTCTGATGCCATAAACTACTCTCGCAATGCTTTGCGAGCAAGTTTGGAGTAGGTTTTCGCCGTTTCGTAGGGAAGCTGTAAATCTTCGGCGATCGCTTGCAGGGATTCACCAAACTCGCGACGAGCTAGAATGGTTGCCCAGGTCTCAGAAATTTGCGTGGCGCGATCGCCGCCTGTGCGTTTACGTTGAGCGATAAAAATCTGAGTCAGTGCTTGAATGCGTTGGCTGATGATGGTTTGCAAGGGCGATTGGGTCGAGGCTTGGGGCATATCTAGCCAGCCAATTCGCGTTTGTCCCAGTCCAAAGGTGGTTTTGTGCCCGGTGCCGCAATAGGGCGCGAAACGCCCCAAGGCTTGCCAGAGTTGGGTATAGTCTTCGTTTTGTTTAGCTTTCGAGGTAAGTCCAAGTTGAATGGAACCAATGAACCCAGTCACAGATCCGCTTTTTCCAGCGTTGACTTTGGCAGACTGCAATTGATGCCGGAGGATAATGGTTCCTTCTTCTATCCAGTTCAAAAACTCATCCTGGTCAACTTCTTCACCAGAAAAGTCATTCCAGCGACGCAGGTAGCTGTGGAACAGGTTGAAGGGCACAGGGAGGGGCAGGTGATTGCCTTTACGCCGAAAGCTGGTGGGGGTGACAAAACTAAGGCTGATGGAAGATTCGTCTGAAGCGGCTTCTAAAAGTTGAGCGTAGGTGGTGGCAGGTGGTCCTAATCGCCAATCGACGATGTTGAAGGATCCACTGCGAAGCTGCATTTCGGTCGGTGCGGACTTCAACCATTTCTGTGCCCATGCCACGACGGGTTGGGAAAAGAGGGTAATTGTCCACTCATAGGATTCTCCTTGAGAAAGCAACAGCGACCTTCCCCCAGATTTGAGGTCTATGTTCAGGGGAGACACTGTAAAGGGTTTTTCTGATTGACCATCGTGAAGTTGACTAGACAGTTCAAAATTCATCCGGCGCACCTGATCCAAAAGCCAGGAATGAAGCTCGGTGGTGTAGTGGGGCGCAACGGTAAAGTCTGTTTGGGATTGCAGGTGCAGGGTTAAGCCTACCAATTCAGTGTTGCTGTCCCAAGTGAGCTTTGGAGTCGAGGCTTTTGATTTGCGAGGAGAACGCGCCATCACACTAGGAGGATAATTTTTACTATTCTGCCACGATTTTAAGTTTCTATCCCCTGATGGGGAAGCAGAGAGAATAAAGGAAAGGAAGCCACAAGGAACGATGGGGGCAAATAGCCCTATGTCATAATTGCTGTTAAGTTTCCGTCCCCTTGCGGGGAAGTGGTTATGAAAGTCGCCGATCGCGGCCCCAACGTGCGGAACTACGAAAATCGTTTCCGTCCCCTTGCGGGGAAGTGGTTATGAAAAGGGCGTTGTCGCTGCTCACGGGCCTGCTGGTTTTGATCGTTTCCGTCCCCTTGCGGGGAAGTGGTTATGAAAGAATCGCTTCAACGGGGCAAGGTAAGGCGATTCAGGATTTATTGGTTTCCGTCCCCTTGCGGGGAAGTGGTTATGAAAGCCCGACTACGTGGCAAACGGCCGTGAATTTATCGGGCCTGTCAAGTTTCCGTCCCCTTGCGGGGAAGTGGTTATGAAAGAACGAAGGTATTTGGTAGAGAGAAAGAGGATTACAAGAACCTCGAAAGTTTCCGTCCCCTTGCGGGGAAGTGGTTATGAAAGGCTCATGAACCCAGGCACAAACACGGCTAGGAACGTCTTCGTTTCCGTCCCCTTGCGGGGAAGTGGTTATGAAAGAAGTTTCAGTTAGACCAATGGCAGCGCAGACGGATGTTTCCGTCCCCTTGCGGGGAAGTGGTTATGAAAGCAGAAAACGCTCTGGACTACGATCAGCTAGTCGCCGTTTATAGTTTCCGTCCCCTTGCGGGGAAGTGGTTATGAAAGGCGAGGGTAAGTGGATGGAGCTATTAGATTTATTGCTGGTTTCCGTCCCCTTGCGGGGAAGTGGTTATGAAAGTTGGGAAGCCTACGAAGCTATCTTTAACTTTCTAGTTCCTTTAGTTTCCGTCCCCTTGCGGGGAAGTGGTTATGAAAGGGGGCTGTTTGAATTCCAGGAGCGGCGGCTGGAACTATTGTTTCCGTCCCCTTGCGGGGAAGTGGTTATGAAAGCCCTTCACCGTTCTTCGCAACCTTCGCCGACAAGACCGGGTTTCCGTCCCCTTGCGGGGAAGTGGTTATGAAAGTTTAGGCATATTGTAAAATTACCGATCGACTATTCAAAGTTTCCGTCCCCTTGCGGGGAAGTGGTTATGAAAGATTCGCAGTTCGGTTAGGAGAAAACGGGGAGATTCTAAAGTTTCCGTCCCCTTGCGGGGAAGTGGTTATGAAAGCAGCCTCCCAGCGCTGTTGACTCAGAGCCAACAGGTGATCGTTTCCGTCCCCTTGCGGGGAAGTGGTTATGAAAGAAGGCAGCTTCTGTTTCCTTAAAGTACTTTCCTTCTGTTTCAAGTTTCCGTCCCCTTGCGGGGAAGTGGTTATGAAAGTTCTAAAAGCTTCTCCCTCAATCAAGAATGCTCACACCTCGTTTCCGTCCCCTTGCGGGGAAGTGGTTATGAAAGAATCACGTGTTGCATCACGTCATGGGTGCCCTCGAATGTTTCCGTCCCCTTGCGGGGAAGTGGTTATGAAAGTCTCGCCTACTCTCACAGGTTTTTTCTGGTGTCCGCCGACATAGTAAATGTTTCCGTCCCCTTGCGGGGAAGTGGTTATGAAAGATGGTACATAACCTCTGACGGTAAACTGGGCCGCAACTTGTTTCCGTCCCCTTGCGGGGAAGTGGTTATGAAAGTTGCGAGACTACAAAGAGCCGGATGACGACAAATCGGGCGTTGAGTTTCCGTCCCCTTGCGGGGAAGTGGTTATGAAAGGAGCAAGGTCAATATTGAGACGTGGCGCATTATTGCTAGTTTCCGTCCCCTTGCGGGGAAGTGGTTATGAAAGACGAAATACACTCACCTGAGCGCGATCCAGCCAATGTTTCCGTCCCCTTGCGGGGAAGTGGTTATGAAAGAGGTTTAGCCCCATACTATGAGGTGTTCTACCTTGAAGGGTTTCCGTCCCCTTGCGGGGAAGTGGTTATGAAAGGATATGCCCATCTCCATACGTATGTTTACAACCGAATGAGTTTCCGTCCCCTTGCGGGGAAGTGGTTATGAAAGTATGACCACAGACAATGATATCCTGTACGAGGATGGCGAGTTTCCGTCCCCTTGCGGGGAAGTGGTTATGAAAGAGCTATTTAGCCGAACAACTTTGGCGCTGCTACCTCAGAGTTTCCGTCCCCTTGCGGGGAAGTGGTTATGAAAGTAGAATGCTTAGCTCTTCTGTGATCTGGACAAGCCTTTGCAGTTTCCGTCCCCTTGCGGGGAAGTGGTTATGAAAGGCTCTCGCTTGACTGTTGCTACTTGGCAAAGCTCCAAACTGGTTTCCGTCCCCTTGCGGGGAAGTGGTTATGAAAGTAAGCTCTAGACTGGTCGGACGGGTCTACCCAATTGTTTCCGTCCCCTTGCGGGGAAGTGGTTATGAAAGTAGATTGTTGAAGTATAAAGTTACCCTTGTGCCAACGGAGGGTTTCCGTCCCCTTGCGGGGAAGTGGTTATGAAAGGCTTCTCTCAGAAAGTCTCTCTCCACTTGAGTTTTAGCATACAAATCGACGCACGGATAAATTACAAGAGAAGAAAAACAATTTCGTTTAAGATGTAGCACATTGCATTCCTCAAAACCCTTGCAGCGTCGAACATCGATACACCTTTATCAAATTATTGTGTTTTCAAGGTGCGGTTGGGATGCATCGACCACCCACAAACTTAGCCACCACGTTACGCGATCGCCCCTGGTCGGTCAAGCCATTTTTCAGCCTGCTTAAATAATGTAAACACTCGGCGGCGATTGGGGTGCCTCACTGCCAATGGTGAGCGATCGGGGCACCGCATCGGATGGAATCCAATAGAAGCGAACATCGTCTTCCGTTGGCTTCACCCGTCGTTGCACCTTCTGATACAACTTCTGCATCTCGCTCAATGTCAAAAAACACTCAAATGCACTTTTTTGTACTCGCCGCCCGTAACCCTCCAAAAAATTGGACAGCTTTTGACGACGGCGATTATCTGGGATGTCATAGATGATAAGGACGAGCATTGGAAAAAAGGAAGAAGGAAAAAAATACGAAAGGTCAAAGGCGCAGGGCGAAAGGTGAAAGGGCTGTTTCTTCTGCCTTCTATCTTTTGCCTTCTGCCTTTTTGCTATACGGCTCTGAGGAAGGGATGATAGGGAACTGATTGAAGTAGGCTGCGTTTATAGCGCCGAATCTGAAGTTGAATGGCACGGCGATACGAGACAGGATCTTGCACATCTGGGTGCGTGATTTGAGTACTCATACGTTGCTCAAAATAGCTTAGAAACCGCCGCCGAGCCGAATCGATTAAATACACTCCGCCATTGGCAGCATGGGTAAACTCATCCGGTTTGATCACCGCTTTATTGGTCAGCACCAGCACCAGCGTATCGATGATCGGAGAGCGAAATTCTTCCATCAGGTCAAATGCCAGGTGTGGCTCCTTGCGATCCGACCGATGCAAATTTCCCAAATAAGGATTGAGTCCTTCTGCCAGCAGCAAACTCAACACGTTGTTAAACAGCAACGTGTAGCCATAACTCAACAGGGCATTGACTGGGTCGGTGGGCGGACGACGGTTGCGCTGGGCAAAATTCCAGTCTTGATTCAAGAGCAATTGCCCAAAGGCCGGAAAGTACCGCGCTGCCGCACTGCCTTCATAACCTCGCAGGGCATCCAAACTATCGGTTTTCGCCGCCTGACGCATATCTTGAGCCATGCCCGCGATCGCCGTGGTCAGTAAGTCTGAACTGCGTTTGCGATTCAGCCGCAACAACAATTGACGGCAGTTGTTGAGTTTGCCCAACACGAGCGATCGGGCCGTCTCCAGTTGAAAGCCCGCTTCATCAAATCGCTTAAATTGGGCAAATTCTGTGTTGAGACTGCTTTGCTCGGCACTCCACAAATGCCCTTTGTAAGCCCCCGATTGCGCCAAAAACATCACTGGAATTCCCGCATCTAAACAGGCGGAAATCGCACTGGTGGTTAACTGAATATTGCCAAAAACGAGAACTTGCTCCACTTCCCGAATCGGAATTTCCAATAGAGGCGCTTTTTCTGTCTCCTTCGATTTCACCAAAAATCGCCCTTGTTCTTTGCGCAGGGTCGTTCCTTGCTGTACCAAGTAAATCGTCGCCATTCATTTTTCCTTGGGCAATCATGGTTGTTTCTGCAATCGCCGACACCCTGAAGTTTTGCTGCTTCCATCAGCTTACCCAAACTGCTGAAACAACGACTAGAAGTACATTTGATCCGATTTAAGCAATTCCTTGTAAGATGGGTTTGCTCTACACAATCTTTGCTTGGAGTCAGCTTATGGTTGGGTCTGCTGTGTTACTGATGCTTGCCAACGGGCGTGCTCTTCGAGATACCCTTAAGGGGTCGCTACTTGCCCAAGCGTCTCCCACACCCAAACCGTCTCCCACTTCAGCCGCGATCGATGTGGCGACGATCGAATTTTTGAAAGGACAATTCTCATCCCTCACCACCAGTTTCAACCTCTACGTGACGTTGCTCAGTCTCGTCACTGCGCTGTTTGTCGGAGTTGCGGCATGGCTGTTTAACAAAACTCTAAAGGAAGCTCGTCAGGAAGTGGATCAACTGGTGAAAGCGGAAGTGCGCCGTGAAATCGCCAAGAGCATTAAAAGTCGAGTGGATTTGCTGGAACAAGTCTTGCAACAAGAAGAAGTGCCTGGACTCGTGACCGTTGATTATGTCTTGCAAATCACCACTGGGACTTTGCCTAAAGAATACAGGTTGCTGAGTGCGCGATTCCCTCGCACGAAACCCAGGAAACTGGATAGCCGCAAGTTCAACGGGGATGTGGTGGTGCTAGATATGGTGAACTATCAACCGAGTGGTGCCAAATTAGAAGAAGCTGAACTGGAGCATGTGTTGCAAGAGGTGGTAGACAAAATGGATTCAGAGTCTGTGTTAGCCGTGTATGTGCGGGGACGATATACGGCGATCGAAAATCTGAGCCAAAAAATCACCTACTATACGTCAACGAACGTTCCAACCCAACTCCTCGGTAATGTGATCAACGGCGCTTACGTCGCTTATGCCCTGCGAGGAGATGATGATTAAGCACCCTTTCTGTGCCATCCCTTAAAATAGACTCATTCACTCTAGGGGTTGTTCATGAGTCAGCCTGCCACTGAACGAGTTCGTTGGACGATCGCCGATCTGGATTTGTTGCCAGACAATGGCAGCCGTTATGAAATCATTGATGGTGAATTATTTATGACGAGGGCACCCCGATGGAGTCACCAACGAGTTGCTGACAAGATTTGTGCCACGTTAAATCGCTGGTCTGACGAAACGAAATTGGGAGAAGCCACTACGACTCCGGGCATTATTTTCTCAGAAGCCGATAACGTGAATCCTGATGTGGTGTGGGCTAGTTATGAGCGGTTGGCCCTATTACTCGATGAGGCAGAGCATCTCACCGGGGCACCAGAATTGATTGTGGAAGTGCTATCCCCAGGAGCCGAAAACGAGCGCCGCGATCGAGAGGTTAAGCTAAAACTCTATGCCTCTCAGGGAGTGCAGGAATATTGGATCGCGAACCTTGCCTTGCAACAAGTACAGGTCTATCGACGGGAAGGGGGACTGTTAAAACTGGCGGTAACGTTGATGGCAGCCGATGAAATCACTTCTCCTCTGTTGCCTGGTTTTGCTTGTGTCGTTGCCGCCTTCTTCCGGTAGAAATCAATTGCCACTACTTCATCAAACGATCTGAATCGCTCTTTTAGTTCAAGTTTTAAGTTTTGCTTCCCCTTGCGGGGATGGATGGATGTTGGAAAGAATCGTCTATACCAGACGAATTCAGAAGACAACGCTTCAGTCCCTTCGCAGGGAAGTAAATTAAGGATGATCCTTAACTCCTTCATAGTATCACTAAGCTTTCTATACTTGGCTAATGTGTACCTCAAAGTCATTCTTGGTTGGGGCTGAACTTTCTTGCAGATTTAGTCTAAAGAAAGATCACAAAATCATCTACCAAACAGATTTTTCTGAGCTAGACTCAATTCAGTTAATTTTAGGAGGTTTTTATGTCACCACCAGAACAAAATACTCTCATCAGAGAGAAAGAATCATCTACCCCAGTCGAATCAAGAACACTACGCTTCCGTCAACTTCAATCCACAGTTGAATACGTTAAGGAGCTGGTCTGCAAGCTGTTTACCCGACCCAGTTGTTTCCTCAAACTTGAGGTTAAGAGTTCGGCTGACGGATGGGCATTGGTTCTATCGTTCGAGTTGAGATAACCGTGTAAAGCGAGGAGAGTTTTTACTGACTCTTCTCGCTTTCCTTTTCGTTGCATCAGGTGCATCTCTTTCTAAGAGCTAACTCCCAAAAGTCCTTAACTCTTTATTCAACTCGTATGTCTATTAATCTCACTTCTTCTCATGAAGCTGCCTTGCAGGTGATTCGACAGGCGGCTACTGCGATCGAGGATTGGGCAAAGGGAGAAGGTAACGCTACATCTCAGCAACCGGATGCCCTCCGGTTAGTCTTCGATCTCGTTCACCTGACTCCTGAACAGCCCAGCCAGCCTAAACATTACCGTCCAGCACGAGCACTAGACCTTCACAAGGGTGAGCAAACTCCTCGAATTCCCTACGCTACAGAAGACTGCCCAACCGATCAAGATTTTACTGTTCTCAAGACTCAGATTCTTAGTGCAGTGCAGGATCTCGATCCAAAGCAACAAACCCTTTCTCAGCTAATGGTATTTCTGGAAACCTATGGATCTCATCTCAGTTGGGGCAACTCAAACTCTGATATTGCCATCATCGATCAAGCAAAATCTGATGCGGCGATCGCGGCAGCTCTGGCACAATCACCCGATCAAAAGCTGGCTTTGGTCGGTGGAGATTTGATGGGTGTACAGAAGTTCATTTACACTATTTCATCTGAAGGAGCATTGAAATCACTGCGTGCCCGCAGTTTTTATTTAGAACTGGCAACCGAAGAAGTTGTGCAGCAACTTTTAACAAGGCTGGAACTGCCCCGCACTAACGTGATTTATGCCGGAGCCAGCAAGTTTTTTTTACTGGTTGCTGCAACGAATGAATTAGAAGAAATTTTGGAGCGTGTTCAAAGAGAATTTAATGATTGGTTGCTAGAGACGTTTCAGCGCAAGGTATTTTTGGCGATCGCCTACCAATCATTTCCAGCAGATCAGCTACAAGCCACTTCAAACACTGAACCACCCCCACTGGCTCAAATCTGGCAGCAGGTCAATGAAAAACTGAATGCTCAAGCATTCCGCAAATTTTCACAGCAATTAGACAGGGTGATTGAGCCGCAAGCAAGTCATCAACCCTGTAAAGTTTGCCATCGCGATGATATTCCTGAAGAACAGCTTAGGCGATTGAATAAGCTTGAGGATGATTCTCCTTTAGTGTGTGAAACCTGCGAGAAAATGTTTCAGTTGGGCGATGACTTGCCGAACTTTAAAGCACTGGTGCGATCGCCGTTGAAATTAGATGAAGATGCAAAAGATCAAGATATTCAGATTCAGATTCACAATCATTACTATCGTTCAGTTCATCCTCAATGGGAGTCTAAAGATAGTAATGAAATAGTTTTTCAAATCAATAATTGGAATTTGAAATGCTATCCATCTAATCAATTTACTCCACTGCTGCTCGGTAATTACTTCCAACGCAGCCCAGAAACGGGTGGCTTTATCGCTGCTAATGAAATGGCGAAAGCATCTGAGGGCATTGAGCGAGTTGGCTATTTACGGATGGATGTCGATCGCCTCAGTCAAATCTTCTCTAAAGGCTTAGGAGCAAACTATACCTTACCTCGGCTTGCCAGTTTGTCTCGCCAGATGACTTACTTCTTCAAAGTGTATCTCAACAGCTTGGCAGCACAACGGCAGCAAAATTTTATCGATTACTGTAACTCCCACACGTTTCAATATTTACCCCGGAATCCGCCTAAAGACCCCGATAAAAACTTAGACAAAAACTTGCGGGAAAATCTGCTCTTTATCTATGCCGGGGGGGACGATCTCTTTGTCAGCGGTGCCTGGGATGAGATTGTTGTCTTTGGGTTTGATGTGTATCAAGCCTTTCGTGCCTATACAGGTTACCATCCCGATATCACCCTCTCCGCTGGCATCACCATTGTTGATGCTAAATTTCCACTCTATCAGGCAGCTAATGAAGCCGGAGAAGCGGAAGATGCCGCAAAAGATAATGGACGCGATAGCCTAAGTTTGTTTGGAGAGGTGTTGAAGTGGGAGCAGTGGTTAGGCAGGAGGAAAGAAGAGAAGAATATTGATGCAGCAAGTCGTGAATATTTGGAATCAAAAATGGTTGTGCCAGACTTACAGGGGGTTTTGCCGTTTGTACAAGATTTACTAAACCCACAAGCACTGGAGTTTAGCTACCCTCAAAGTTTCATTCGCAACTTGTTGATTACAGCCAAACTACGAGAACAGAAGATTAAAGAGACTCAAAAACTTCAACCTGGTCAGGTCAAAGATGTCACCTACTATCTCCATCTCCCAAAACTCGCCTATGCTCTGTCTCGTTTGCCAAAACCAATTCAGAATCACGAAGACTTTACGCCAATCCGCCAATCGCTGATGAGTCCCCGTAATTCGCCTTACTTTCGAGCGATCGCCACCTGGATAGAACTGCTTACCCGCAACGCCTGACCATGATTACCACACCTACTACCAAACTCACCTTTGAAGAATACCTTGCCTATGACGATGGCACGGATAATCACTACGAACTGGAAGATGGAGAACTGATCCTGATGAATCCACCGATCGGACTCCATGCGATTATCCTAACTTGCCTCACCAATACTCTATTTAACGAAATCAACCGTCTCCAACTTCCCTGGATTCCATTACAACTGGTTGGAGTGAGAACATCGATTCGTCGTTCCAGATTGCCCGATCTTTGTGTTGTGCCGCTGGAACAAATGCAACCCTACCTGAATGCCTCAGCCGTGCTTGAATCAGGGGTGCTTCTGGCGATCGAACTGGTTAGTCCTGACTCTGTTAAACGAGACTACCGCTTCAAACGAGCCGAATATGCCTCTTTTGGCATCCCCGAATATTGGATTGTCGATCCGGCAGCGCAAAAGGTGACGTTACTGTTGCTGGTCGAAGGATTGTATGAGGAAACCGTTTATCAGGGTAATGACCCAATTCAGTCGCAAACGTTTCCTGAGTTGGTGCTGACTGTGAATCAAGTTTTGCAACAGTAGGATGATTTGACCGATATGCCCTCATAGGCGATCGCCACCGGATCGAATTACTCAATCGTACATCAAATTAATGATATGGCAACTTCACCAACTAAACCTAAGAAACCTGAAGCCGAAAGATGGGAAGATCTCGCTGAGGAAGTTTTAAAGGGTATAAAAGATCTTAAAAACCCTAAGTCATTACGACATTACTCGATTCGTAAGCTCGTTAAACACACTCAAGCTCTGGGTGAATATCTTGCTGAGAATGACGTAAAAACTAATCAGCTTCGTAAGTTTCTTGATGCTGTAAATCGCATTAAAGCTGATTTGAGACAAGAGAGTAGTGTCCGACTGGATAAGATTGAGGTAGAGCTACAAGTTCTCAAACCAAAGTTAGCCTACGCAGTCGGTCGTTCCAATAAGCAGCGAGAAAAACCAGCGCTTGATGCGTTCAGTCAAGTTATTAATGCGGCTATCGACAGCATTAAAGATGCTGAACTGATTAGAACTGAAAGTGATAAAGAGGAATTCAGAGAAGATTTTGAGCGTCTTGTTTATTTAATTGAGTCAGTTGTTGCCTACCACAAAGCAGCAGGAGGAAAAAATCAATGACGGTTATTGAAAGACCCCAAAAGAAATTGGCAGGTAAGATTCGCATCGAAAGCATCCTCCTGGTGGAAACAGGACTCCATATTGGGGGCGGTGGTGAAACATTAGACATTGGCGGATTAGACAAACCTGTGATTCGTGATCCGCTGACCCAACAGCCTTATCTACCCGGATCATCCATCAAAGGTAAACTGCGATCGATTCTAGAACGATTGCACAACAAATCGCTAAATCGTGAAGGCAATGGAATTTATCGTTACGAGAGTGATGATGTTGTCGATGGTTACACTGATGTGAGTACAAAGGGAAGTCCGGATCAGTTTATTTTTTTTGAGGGAGCACGTACTTGTCCAGTCAGCCGCCTATTCGGCTCAACGGGGGGTAGAAATTGTTGGATTCCCAGTAGTGAACTGAGAGATTCTGTTGAACGAGTCAAAGATGTTGCTCCAAAAATGATTAATGGTCTTGAGCACGTCAAGATTAAACAAGGGGACAATGCACCTGCTCGATTGATTGTGCGTGATTGTCATCTTGACCCTCATTCCGTAGAGAAACTGAAGCTAGTTGACACCGGACTTTATATGACTGAGTGGAAATTTGAGAATGGCATCGATCGCATCACCTCGGCTGCCAATCCTCGACAGGTAGAGCGCGTTCCAGCAGGGTCTGAATTTAAGTTTGAGTTGGTTTACACTATTGAGAACGAAGAACAAGTGATTGAGGACTTGAAGAATTTGGCAATCGCCCTTGCCATCCTAGAAGATGATGCTCTCGGCGGTCATGGTTCACGCGGTTACGGCAAAATCAAATTTCAGCAGATCAAATTCTTCTCCCGCAGCCTTGACCAATACCGAGGAATTGGAGACACCACTATAGACTGGACATCTCCCCGCATCACGTTTGCCAACACGTCAGAACTACTGGGTAGTTTTAGCAACATTCAACAGCAGTTGCTTCCTGGAGGTAACTAGTATGAGTGTTTGGAGACTCGTCAAACTTGATTTTGAACGCAATCCCGTTCACTTTGGTGAATTGGGGATTGGCATGGAAGAATCAAGCGAACGGGCTTACTCAGACACCCTATTTAGTGCCTGGGTGAGTTCCTATGCCCGGTTGTTTGGTCGTAAAGCTGTAGAGGACTTATTCGACCGATTCCCTCAGCCAGAGCGATCGCCTCATCTAGAAGCACCCTTTCGCCTGAGTTCTACCTTTGTCTATCAAGGTGAAACCTACTATCTCCCCCGCCCAATCGAACACCCTAGAGGGTATCCAGAAGAAGATTTAGCCTTTGCTAAGGAGTACAAAGAACTCAACTACTTACCGCGAGCAGTTTGGCGACGGTGGTATCAAGAGGAAGGCTTTAAGGACTCAGATCGAGCAGAACTTGAACTCAAAGTAAAACAATCGAAAACATTTGGAAAACTTGAACAAGCAAAAACATTTGACTACAGTAAAGCATTTAAGACACAACGCACTCCGAAAGTGAGTCTCGATCGCACCACTCGTGCCAGCAACTTCTACCATGTAGGTTTTGTGCAGTTTCAATTCAATGCAGGATTATATTTTCTGATTTACTTTCCCAGTACTGATTCAGTCCTGGAAAGCCAACTACAAGCTGCATTGAATTTGCTTGGTGAAGATGGCATTGGTGGAGAGAAATCGAGCGGTGCTGGACGCTTTGCTGCAACCTGGCATGATTTAGATGAGTCGTGGATACATCTGGTGCAGTTTTCTCAGCCCAATGCTTACAGCCTGATTAGTTTGCTGTGGGAATACCCTTTTCCTTCTGAATGTTTACAAAGAGCCAGTTATGCTTTGCGAGAACGGAGCGGTTGGATTGTTTCGCCAGTGTCAGGTCAGCAAGCACGGCGACAAGCAGTGCAAATGTTTACGGAGGGATCGGTGTTTCCTCAATCTATCAATGGCATGTTAGCCAACGTTACACCCGAAAAGTTCAAAGCCCATCCCATCTATCGTAGTGGTATCAGCCTCAGTCTTCCCATTTCTCTGACATCGTGATTCATGATCTCCTCCTCTCCCACAGCTCTAACCAAACCACAAACGCTGGATTCATGCACAATCCAACTAACAAGTCCAATGCTACACATTGGGTCTGAGTTACAACAACTGTATTCGTTTGAATATGTGGCAACGCCCAAATTTGTTTATCAACCAAATGCTGAGTTACTCGCGAAAGCGCTTTACCAACGGGAAAGATTGTCTGACTATTTGAATGCAATCAAGAAAAGACAGTCGATTCTGCCAATTCTAGAACAAGTTTTAGGTGACGATTGGGCAAGGGCAAAGGATACTGAAGGGCGACTGATTTTCCCAAAAAATACTCGCAGTTTATGTTGGACAGACCATCAACGCATTCGTGATTTTCGACCCATGATGCGGAATGCTTATGGTCAACCTTATATTCCAGGGTCTTCAATTAAGGGCGCAATTCGGACTGCGATCGCCTACCACTTGCTGAAACACGTGGATCAGTTTCAAGTACCAGAAAAAACACAACGCGGTGAGATCGAGGAACAAATTCGCGCAAAATTAGAACAAGGGCATATTAGTAAATACGATCAAGGTAAGCTTGACGATGCAATTTTTGAGCGCTCGTTATTTAGTAATTTTAAGTTGAAAGATGATCGCAGCAAAATTAAATCTGGTTCTAACACCGATTTCATGCGAGCAATTAAAGTCACTGATTCTGAGCCATTGATTGAGCGAAAGATCTCCTTAAAAGATGGAAAAAGTCGGTTTGAAAATCTACCGATTACGTCAGAAGTATTAGTCTCTAGCCGCTATCGAGACTATCGCGCCAAGTATCGTGCCTCTATCTATGCTGAATTCGTTCGTAGTGTGCAAACTTCGTTCACAATTACGCTTGACCAAGAGCTTTTGGATCAAATGCGCCATCAACAAGGCATGAAAATCCCCTTTCATTCAATCGCCGATATTCTAAAAATTTGCCAAGAATTTGCTCAAGATCAATGGGATGCCGAACACAACTATTGGCAGAATATTCAAAATAATGCTAATGAACGCGCTCGCGATGGCAGTAAGCGCAGTTTAGACTTTAATGCGATTCGAGATTTGTACGAAGCAGAAACATGCCCTTATGCACTTCGCCTTGGATGGGGCAGTAACATGAACGGTACCACGATTGGTTTATTGCTGGATGAGCAATTGCGATCGCAGATCCGCGATACGTGCGGCATCAAGGCTCCTGGCTTTGAAGCGCCCAAATCACGTCGAACTGTCCTTGACCCAAAGGGGGAAATTCGCTTTGTACCAGGATGGGCTAAGTTCAAAGTATTGTCTACGTCTAGTTGATTATGACTAACATCATACTATCGAACCTTTCTTCGAAAACATTGGCAAAGCTGAAGGTGCAGGCGCAATTGCATGGGCGATCGCTGCAAGAGGAGATTCGACACATTTTAGAAACAGTTGTTGAAACCCAAACCTCCCTTGCGCCTCAACCAGTAGAACCAATTCAAGCACTGGCAAGCCGTATGCAGCACCAACTAGAATGCCATGCCCAACTCAACTTAGATCAGCCAGACCATTCTATGGATGATCGGTCCCTTAATCTTGCTGCCGCACTTGCAAACTTGAGCGTACTTAAACAAACGATTTCGTCTCTTGGTGATTTAACTATCCGAGAAGCCATTGAAGAAGGTCGTCGATTCTAATGCGCTTTGTTCTTGACTGCTCTGTAGCCATTAGTTGGTGTCTCCAAGATGAAGACAGCACCTACGCCAATGCTGTGTTAACGCTTCTATCTAGCCAGAATCAAGCTGTGATTCCAAATATCTGGTGGTTAGAGATAACGAATGTTTTATTGGTGGCAGAACGACGACAACGAAGTACTAGCGTCCAATCAGATCAAGCCATAAAGATGCTGCAATCCTTGCCCATTCTGATCGATACAACGTCTATGCAGGAAACGCTTGGCTCAATTTTAACGTTTGGTCGAGATTACGATCTTGCCGCTTACGATGCCGCTTATTTAGAACTGGCAGTGCGTGAGCAATTGTTGTTAGCAACGCTTGATCAAAAGTTAGCGACGGTTGCACACAATCTTGGCATCCTTCTGGGGGATTTTAGTAATGGAGGATAAGCGATGCTGATTCGATCGACCTGGACGCTAAAGGTTGCTGAACCAACCACGCTGCCGCGTTTCTACGGCTTAGAGGTGGTCAAATATTTGCATCAGCGTTTGGGCATTGAACTGGGATCGGAGCCAATCCCCTCCACAACCTGTTCAGGCATTCTCGGTGCCATCACGGTCGGCGGAGATTTTGTGACGTTTCATCCAGGGGAGTTTTATCAACTGTCGCTGTGTGGGTTGCAGGAAAATGCGTCAAAGGCGATCGCATCTCTCGCTTTTCCCACTGATGCTGACTCTAACCAGGTATTGCAACTGTTGGGAGCGACGTTTCAGGTGAGCGATCGTGAGGACGAAATTACCAGCTATGACACCCTGTATCACGCTCTGGTTGCGGCAGAACCGGAACCGACTAAACGATTTGACTTGAAGTTTGTGACTCCCACATCCTTTTCTCAAAACCGGATTCACCTTCCGCTGCCAGTTCCCTGCCTCATGTTTCGCAGTTGGTTAGAACGCTGGAACCATTTCGCTGATGTTTATTTGGGGGAAGACGAACTGATTGAGTATTTGTCTACAACCGTTGCTCTATCTCGGCACAACATTCAAACTCGCCCAATGACAATTCATAGCGGCAAAGTTACTGGCTTTACAGGCACCGTTTCGCTTCAAATTCTGTCCGCTGCTGATCCTTTAATTGCCAATGTAACAAACCTGCTGGTTGAATACTCAAAGTTTTCAGGCACAGGTATGAAAACTCGATTGGGCATGGGGCAAACGCAGTCAAGCTAACCTGTTTAGCAATACTAGAATACAGTATCACCTCTATTTCGTTAGCCATTGAGCGTAAGCTTGCGTATCAATCATCGGAACAGTGCCACTAGACTGAAGCTGTGAAATTAGCTTGAGAAGAAAGGCTGTAGCAGGCTTGCCTCCGTTGGCAATATCGTAAGTGTTGGTCGTTCGATTGAAATTGAAGTAACCGTGACATGCAACGCATCCTAAATCAAGTCGATCCTGAATCTCTTGATTGTCAAGTGCGCTGACTAAGAAATCACCAAGCGGGGGAGTCCAATCACTTTCAAATGCCAATAAACCTCCAAGAACCGGAATAAGAGGTTTTGCCTCATAAGTGCCTCCCGCATGGGGAATAGGTAAACTGGTTCGGTGAAGACGGCGAACACTAGCCACTTTCTTTTGTGCATACTTAATGTAAGTTGCATCAACGCTCTGTTTGACTTCAAACACAGCATAGACACTTTCAGCAGGAATAATTTTTTGGTTCTCGTAGTGAAGAATAAGTGGTGAGTATTGCCGATCAAACACTACAACATCAATTTGTTCGCTGAATGCACCTTCGCTATCGACAACATGTGCCCTTTCAGCTCGATAGCGTTCAGGTAAGTAGTCTTGTAGAAGCTTTAACCATACCTCCTCACTTGCATCACCCTTTGTTCCTGGATGTCCAAAGCTTCTTCGGACAGTTCCTAACCGTTGCTGGACATCATCATGCAGTTCAGCAAGGAGTTGTGAAAGAGACCAGTTAGTCATGATTTTTTGTTGAAATGGTAATGCTACATCTAAGCACTATTGATAGTTAAATATGCATTCAAACTACATCTAGTTGCACACTCTAAATAATACCTTACGATCGCTTCATCAGCTTTTTAATAAGAATACTGGATATGACCGAACCAAACCCTGATCGCATTAGTGGAACGATCGCCATCACTGTATTGCCCCAGGTCAATGGGCAATATCTTTGTCAGATGTTACCCACGTTAAGTGATCAATCTCGTAATAGCCGTGAGTTCTTTGGACAAACTCCAGAACACGCGATCGCGATCGCCCTAGAGCATCTGGCAGAGGAGTATCGTAGCCTTGCAGAGAATCGCCAGAATCTTGATTGGGATCGAGTGGAGCAAACCGAATCAGGAGAAGCCATTCAGAAGCCGTATCACGTGATTTTGCACTACGAACGGATTGGAGAAGCAAAGTCAAAGTTTGAAGCAATGGAAGATACAATTATGGGAAATATCGTGGTTGAAAATGCCAGGATTACAGTCATTGAAGTTTCACCCGACATCCCTATCAACCCAATGGCGAGAGAATTCTGAATCTGTAAGGAACTACAGAAATAAGCGCTCCACGGTACAAGCAAAGTCTGGTAGTAGCGGTGAAGTCAAACTATCGCCTGAAAAAAACGTCCCTACCAGTTGCAGCACTCCAGTTTGCCGACGGTAGACTTCTACTTGCTTTAAGCGCCAATCAAGAATCCAGTATTCTTGCACACCTCGACTGGTATAAAGTTTGAGTTTGGTTTCGCGATCGCGCCGCTCGTTATCCGCACCAGGCGAAAGTACCTCGACAATCAACTCAGGGGCGACCGTCAAATGCCCTGCTTCGTCTAGGGAAGTGGCAAGACGTTCTTTACTGATCCAAACCACATCAGGAATGACATTATCTGCATCGCTAAAAATGACACCGGGAGTCGGAACGGTTTCACCCAGTTGAGTTGTCAACGACCAATTTCGCAACTCGGCGGCTGTATTGATAATCGCCTTCTGGTGTCCCCAATGCGGTGCTTTGGTCACAAGCAATTCTCCGTCAATGATTTCGTAGCGATTGCTGCTATCGGGAAGCAGTTCGAGGTCGGCAGTTGTCCATCGCACACGTGGATCAGTGGTTTGGCTCATGACCATCACCTCTAGCGGGGAATAACCTTATTGTATCTAGGATTGATTAATTTCTGCCCAGCAAACCTTGAGCCATCCCAGGTCATCTCCAGGAAATTTAGGGATTGGTGCTTGCAGATAATCGATCGCCAGCTCAAATCGAGCGACCGTACAACAACAGTTTCATTTTGAATGGGCGATACTGGATTTGAACCAGTGACCCCTTCCGTGTGAAGGAAGTGCGCTACCACTGTGCTAATCGCCCGTTTACATGTGCTTTGAGTTGAATCATTGAAATAATTCAACTCTACAGACGAATCCGATTTTAACACTGAATCGATCGCGATTGCCCCCTTCTCTCAAATTTCAATCCTTCAACCAAATCCTTGACCGCGGGTAGTTTTTGCTAACAGAAGCAAATCACCGTTTTGACTCCCGACTGCGAGTTGATACCCTTGGGGTTGCCAAGCGAGACAGGAAAACCCACCAGGGGCACCGTTTATCGACTGGATCAGACGTTTTGCTTTTTGCCAAAAACAGAGTCTACTGTCAGATGCAGCGGATGCAAGAAACAGACTGTTAGGTTGAAACTGAATTGCCTGTATCGGTTCTTCGTGACCTGGGAGAACTCGTCCTTCCCAGCCTTGGGCTTCGTCGTCCTGTTTCTCCCAAACAACGAGTCCTTCGGCACTGGCGGCAGCGAGGAGGGGTGCCCCGATCGCCGTGAATACGGTTGACCAAACTAATTGGCGGATTTTACTGGGAAAACCGCGCATGACCCAGGGTGCCAGGGGTTTGTCTGGGGCGATCGCGGCGGCATCTGATGTCGTGTAAGTTTCGTTCCACTCTAGGACGGTAATTGTGCGATCGAGATTTCCGGAGGCAATGTACTTCCCGTCAGGCGACCAGGCAACTGCCATGCTGGCGGAGGGAATTGTCAACAAATAAGGGTCATCATCCCAATCGTTGGCTGTCCAAATTTTTACACCTTGATAGCCACCCACTGTGAGCCGTTTACCATCAGGATGCCAGGTTATATCCAGAGCAGAGGAGTCATGAAAATTCAAGGTGGTCGCAATTTCACCGGATGCCGCCTCCCACACCTGGACGTATTTACCCAGGCTAAAAGCCAGGAGATTTTGGGTAGGACTCCAGGCCAGACGATCGATCCAATCGGTGGAGTTGCCCAGAGTCAGGAGTAACTCAGGATTTGCAGACCGAATTTGCCAAATGTGAACTTGCCCACTTTGGCCACCCACTGCCAGGAACTGACCGTCCTGAGAAAATGCTAAACAGTCTACCGAACAGCTATTGTTGGCTGGAAGCAAGGTGAGCGGTTCTAGGCCAGAGTTTTGCTGCCACCAAATGACTTCGCCAGCGGCAGAGCTGGCGGCAAAGGATTTTCCATCTGGAGCGTAGGCGATCGCGGTCACGAAATCGGATAACCGACCTGTCCAGGTTGGTTGAAATGATTGTTGACCCCCAAGTTTGATCATTTGTCTTTTTCCTATTGTCTAGACCAAACAGGCACGAAAATCTGCTTTGAGCTGGGCTGCGTCTAGATTGCGTCCAATGAAGACAAGCTCGTTCTTGCGAGTTTCGCCGGGCTGCCAGGGGCGATCGGCTTTGCCATCAAACAGCATGTGAACCCCTTGAAAAACGAAGCGGTGATCTTCGCCAGCCATATTCAGGATACCTTTCATCCGGAAGATGTCAGGCCCCTGGGTTTGCAGGAGCAGGCTTAACCAGTCGTTGAGTTTATTTCCATCCAGTTCGCCAGTTTCGACGATCGCCACAGAACCAACAGTTTCATCGTGTTCGTGAGCCGTTTCGTTCAAAAACTCTGGGTCAATTTCCAGCGCCCGATTCAAATCGAAGGCTCCAATCCCCAGAAGCGCGTCCATTTCTAATTCGGCGTTGCGGGTGCGGTAGATCTTAGCCAGGGCATTCATGCTGCGAATGCGCTGCTCCAACTCGTCGAGTTCCGCCGGGGTAACCAAATCGGTTTTGTTGAGCAAAATGACATCTGCAAAGGCAATTTGTTCTTGGACTTCTTCGGCTTCCCAATGTTGCCAAACGTGTTTAGCGTCAACAACTGTGACGACTGAATCCAAATTGGTTTGCGCCTGCACGTCTTCGTCCATGAAGAAGGTTTGAATCACTGGGGCAGGGTCGGCCAAGCCGGTGGTTTCGATGACGAGATGATCAAACTTGTCGCGCCGTTTCATCAAGTTCCCAATGATCCGAATTAGATCGCCGCGCACTGTACAACAGATGCAGCCGTTGTTCATTTCAAAGATCTCTTCGTCTGTATTGATGACGAGTTGATTATCAATTCCAACTTCGCCAAATTCGTTGACAATCACAGCCACTTTTTTGCCGTGTTCGTAGGTCAGAATGCGGTTAAGCAGGGTCGTTTTGCCTGCGCCGAGATAACCAGTCAGGAGGGTTACGGGTACACTCTCTTGAGTTCCGGAGGCAATCATAGGTTTACCACTTAATAATGGGAATCGTTATCAAAGTATAGCTTTTGCTCAATTTGGTGAGCGAAGTTCTTTAAGGCTTGTGCGTAGCGATCGCCCGCGACATTGCTCAGATTGTTGTGGTCCGCCTGGGCGATGGGCAAAAATTGTTTGGGCGGGTTGGCATGTTGATATAGGGTTTTGCCGTGATGAAATGGGATAACTCGATCCTGGGTTCCGTGAATGATGAGCAGCGGTTGGCGAATGGAACGAATACGATCGAGGTTGGGAAAGCGATCGCACAAGAGGATGGGGAAATAGGTCACAACTCGAAACACGCTGGTGAATGCACCCTCCAAAATGACCCCGGCGACGGCTTGACGAGTTGCAAGTTGCAGACTGGGCCCACTCCCTACAGAAAAGCCATATAAAAGGATGCGATCAGTGGGAATTCTTAGCGTTTGGGTTAGGTAGTGATACGCAGCCTCAACGTCTTGATAGGTATTTTGCTCAGAGGCATAGCCCTGACTGGTGCCGTACCCCTGGTAATCGTAGGCGAGAACGGAAAACCCAAGCTGGCGGATTGCTTCAATCACGGGTCGAATCATACCCAGGTCGCTACCATTGCCGTGACTATACAGAATTGTGAATTTAGCGTCTGGGTTGGGTAAATAAAGCGCTGAAATTTGTTGACGATTCTGGGTAGTGAGTTTGAGGATTTCTGGGGTGTCTTGGTAGGTGGAGACTGGAGGCTGAAATATCATGCGTTCAGCAAAAAAATAAGCCCACAAGTTTAAGAAAAGATAGCTCGTCAGCAATGCTAGTAGAACCATTCTCAACCCCTGCCCTAATCGCGATCGCCCTTGTAGAATAGCTCTAATACCAATATTCATGCGGTCATTTTGCTGCAAATCAACTTAATTTTGTTGGCATCATAGCGTTTCCTTTCGCGTTAAACCCTTTTTATAGAGTGCATTTCAGACTTAATACCGCCCGATGGCTAAAGCTAAGCTAAGTAGGAACCTGAAACACCCTCATGGTTGCTTCAAGCCTTCTCCCCCTTGCCTTTTGCCTTCCGCCTTTCGCTACCACTTCAAGTTTCCAACGTCTCATTTCGGCTTAACATTCTATTTTTTCCAAAAAGGTTAATTGTTCAAACCTTCACTTTAAGCTTCTATGCTCTGGTTAGACGTTTAAAGAGACTGTAAGGAACTAGAACAATTCATCCCAGCTTCATGTAATCTCGATAAAATTTACGAAATAGTACGAGTAAAGTTCCTGATCAAGTTTGATGCGTGTCACGAGAGCAAGTGCATTTTAAGTAGAAATTATGTTGGACACTGGTCAACTAGCACTAGGTTCTGAGGCGTTATCCTTATTCAGGCAAGGACTGGCGGCGGCGGCTATCGATCAGTTTGAGCAGGCGATCGCCTGGTTTGATCAGGTTCTGGAACTCCAAGCCGGTTGCTACGAAGTGTGGTATGAGCGGGGACTCGCGTTGGAGCGGCAGGGGGATTATGTAGATGCGATCGCCAGTTACGATCGTGCGTTGAGCCTTGGCCCTACGGCGGAAACCGCTTGTGAAATCTGGCTCGATCGCGGCAACGCCTTTCTGTACGGGTTAGGGGATTATACCCAGGCTATCCACTGCTATGACCAGGCTTTAAGCCGATCAACGAATCATGATGCAGTCTGGCAGAATCGTGGCAATGCCTTACTTTACGGGTTAAGCCTACCCCAGGATGCATTGCTCTGCTACAGTCGGGCACTGGCGATTAATCCAGAAAATTCCCTGGCATGGCGCAATCGAGGTAATGCACTGGTTGAATTGCGGCGGTATGATGAGGCAATCGCCAGCTATGATCGGGCGCTGGAAATTCGTCCAGATGATCAGGTGTCCTGGCAAGCTAGACTATTAGCCGCCGAAAAGTCTGGGGTTGGGGTGCATCAACCGACAACCAATGCCGCCTGGTATGGCACTGGCTTTAGCAATGCTCAAACCTTTATTGAAGGTGACACTGACTCGGAGATTGTGTTTGCTTCCCAGTTCACTGCTGCGGCAGACGTCACTTCAGGTGTTCAAGGGCACCCCCTGCTGATTATTGAAGATGACTGGGGCAGGCGGGAGGTTCTTTTGGAGCAAGATTCCTATTTGTTAGGACGTGATCCAAAAACAGACATTTGCTTGCACTCCCAGTTTGTTTCACGGCAGCACGCGGTCTTAACCCGAACGGTGCTGGCCAACGGGCAACCGACTTATACCATCACAGATGGCGATCGCGCTGGAAAGCCCAGCACCAATGGCGTTATAGTAAATGGCAAAAAATGCCACACTGTTCACTTAACCGGGGAAGAGGTTATTGTGTTTGGCCCCAAAGTGCGCGCGACGTTTCGGTTACTGCCGCTGTCTCAAACTCGGTTTTGACAGCACCAATCGCGATTCGATCGTGAATTCTGGAATGAGTTGTAACTCGGCACCACCCAACTCATATTGCTCGCATACCAGACTCAGCCGCATTCCTGTCCCCTCAACAGCATTGACAGAGTGGGTCAGATCGCCTTGAAACCAGAGTAAGGTGTTGAGTTGTGGTGAAATGGACGCGACCTGCTGTTTGTGGTTGCGCAATATCAACTGCCCTCCGGCCAAATCGGCGGACACCTGAATGTAAAGCACGCTGACCAATAGGGGTGGTGCAATGGTTTTGCAGTAGGAGCGCAAGGAACGATCGACGTGTGGATCTACTCGAGATCTATCAGTTAACCATAAGGGATTCAGGTAAAACGCATTGCAGTCTGGGTCTAAAGCTTGTTCTAAATACAACTTAAAGAAGGGAAATTGGCGTTCGACTTGGCCCAGGTGCGATCGCCGAAATACGACGGAAAATCCCTTTGTGCCGACAAAATCTCGATTCAGATTATTGACTGTGAAATAAGGACTGGCAAGAATTTCTCCTCGCAAGTCGTGGAGGTAAGTAGCAGGAAAGGCATTGGGTTGCAGGCGATAATATTTCATCGGAATTCCCTAAATGGGTAAGTGCATAGCGCTACTGTCAGCAGGATTGGCGGCGATATAGTTACGAGTCGTGTTCAGGGATTCGTGCCCCAACGTTTCTTGCAACAGGGTAAGCGGAACTTTCCGTTGCACACTATGACCAGCATGACTGTGACGCAACCAGTGAGGAGAAGTCGCAGGCGCATTAACTCGTTCACCAGCCGCTTTCACAATATTTCTCACTTGATTGGGTTTCAAGCCGCCGCCCTGACGAGAGGCAAAAATAAAATCTTCTGGAGTGGCAGAACCGCGTAAGGTTTGCAGTTCGGTATAAGTATCAGTCGAGAACTTAACCCAGCGGTTTTTACGGCCCTTGCCGAAAATGTGAACCGTGGCAGTCCCATCTGGATTCTCGGTGATATCCTGCCATTTGAGGGCACACAGTTCACTGACTCGACAACCAACTGCATACATGAAACGGAGCAAAACGCGATCGCGGCCGACTGGGGTCATCCCAATCATCATTAAGGTCTGACTTTCGGTTAATGTCCGTTGCGAAAATTTTTTGGGTAATTCCTTCAGTCTCACCGCTTTGGCGACGTTAAGGCGGAGTAAGCCTGTGGAATTACCAAAGGTCAGCAGACTTTTCACTGTAGCAAGACGGCGATTAATCGTAGATTCGGCCCAACCCCGCTGCTCCATTGCTTCTACATAGGCATAGATGTCATTCAAGGTTAATGCTTCTAGAGTTTTTTCATTCATAAAGGTTAGGAAGTACTCGATGTCACGTCGATACGCTCGCTGACTATTCGCAGATTTACCCTTCAGCCACAGGTCGATAAACTGCGCGATCGTTGTATCGCTTGGCAGCAGGAAGTTAGAGGGTGCTAAAGAAGTTGATGACATCACGAGTTGGTGATAATTATCATTATCACCAACTACTGTAAACCTGGAAAGTAACATGGGCAATAGTTAATTTTATAAATAACCTCACACAGATAGTCTCAGATCTCGATTTGAGACTCATTTTAAGTCTATAACCAAGACTCAAAGATTTAAATGAGACAATAAAATTGGGGTTGAGTTCTAAACTAAGGATGACCTCAAATACATCTGCATCTAGAATTTCCAGACTCAACCTAAGAATATGAGTCTAAATTAAGTTTATATTTGAGTCTTGCAATCTTATATAAGAGAGCAAGCCGAGATCGATCTGAGTCCCGATCTTAGACGAATGAATAGACTCAGATGAGATAATTAGAAGAGAATGAGTCTCAAGTGTCTCAACATCAGTCTATTGACGAGTCTTTAAATCTCAGATGAGACTTGGCTTCTAGTATTATCGCTCTACGCTAATTCGCGCATCATTCACAGGATCTATTCAATGTCCATTTGAATGCGGCCAATTCCAGTGCCAGCGTAGTAAGTCGCCAAAATGTGTCGATAATTGTGACCTTGCTCCGCCAACCCTAATGCTCCAATCTGACTCATCCCTCGCCCCTGAAATGCATCCATCACAATATCATCAGTTGCCGCATACAAAGACTCCACCACCCCACCGCGGTAACTCACAAATTCTCCAGTGGTGCTATTCACAGCCTGCCGTGTGCGACTCGCCTCACTTTCAATCCCTTTGTAAACCTGAAAGTATTCATCCGACCCCAGATCATACAGATCTTGCTTGACCGGCTTCAAATGATAAGTCAACGCATACGATCGAGCCGCCACTGCTTGCGCTTTCAAAGCTTCCATTGGCCAATTGGGGGATACTTCCGCACCCACCACACTGTATAGATACTGTTGCAAGTTGACGTAGTTCACAATCCACAAACCACTGTCATTGCTCGCGATCAATATCCGTCCCCGGTAGCCGCGATCGCCAATAAACGTCACCCCGGTTGGAGCCGGTTCAATCCAGACTAGGGACGGCAGCTTCAGCGCCCCCAAAAAGACGGTACTTCCACCCGATTCCATCTCATAGGTCGATTTTGGTGGCAACTCATGCAGTAATTGGTTGGATTGCACATCAAACACCCCAGCTCCAGCAGATGTGCTAATCGGTAAGGATGCAACCGCTTTGTGGAGTAACACGCGCATCTGAATTGCCGCATCAACTGATAAATTTATTGCTGGTTGAACTGCCGGAACATTGGCCGGTTTAGCCGCAGCAACTGGCTTCGATTGAGGTTTAACGGGCTGCGGCTGAGTTGTTTGAGGCGAGGGGGAAGGTTGCAGCTTGGCTAACGAATTACCCAAGGGATAAGGTGTAAGTGTAGGGAGATTTACAGCAGCCGTAGATGCCATTGGAGCTGGCGTTGACTGGGGTTTTGTTGAAGTTTGATTAATCTGGTTTGCAATCGGAATGCCAGCGAGAGGAACTATTCCTAATACAGGCAAAATCAACCACGGATGCTGCTTTAGCCACTGAATTATTGCTTGCCTATTCATAGGTTTAATTCCAGTTGTGAATCTCACAGCCACTTACACCTAATGCATTCTAACGCTCTCCAGAAGACTTAATTGACATTACATTAAATTGTAATTAGGAAATTATGGCATTCTGAATAACGCGAAAAACTTCTAAAAATGCTTCATTAGGTTCAGCGTGACAGCGGATGGCATAAGTTCTGCGAGGCTACAGGAAGTTGGAGAAACAAGAGTGTCTCATTTGAGAGAGGTAGTCTTAAAGTTAGTCTCATGAATAGACCAATTCTTCTGATTTAAGACGACCGATCGCTGTTGCCTGAATCCAAAGCTTTAATCGGAAACGTAACGGGAATCAGCCTACTTACCCACTCTGCTGAACGTAACCAAGGGGCACCCTCATACCTAGGTGAATGCTAATTTCTTTGTTGCCGTATTGATTTTTAGTGAAATAAACCGAGTTTTCGAAACATAAGTAATGCTTGCGTCATTGAACCTGCTCAAAAATATGGCTGTGAATTAGACTTGTGGATCAAGCAATCGAGGTAATGTTCCAAACATACTAAGGAATGAGAATTAAATAAAGTAGCAAACTCTGTGGAATGGGCATCCTGCCTGTACTCACAGCCGAGACGGCTATGCCACTTTATTTAATCCATAGTTCTAAGGAATGAGAACTAATTAACATCAAAAAATCATCATTCTGAGCAGTCGAGGAGAATCTCAGCGATACTTCTCTTCGCTTTGCTGGTTCAGCATGACAAACCTTGGAGTTATTAAATTCATGCTACTTAGCAAGATTAAGAAGAATAAGACTATCAAACGTGTTCGTTTTGAAGTCTAGCGAATAGAATTTAACTAGTAGAATTTTGATTTTGTGAATCTCAATGACATTAGCACCTCGTAAACGCACCAGAGCCACGGTAGTTAGTCCAGAAGCGGTTGAACAAGCTACTGTTTTATTAGAAGAGTTGCCTGAAAAGCCGAAAGAAGACCTATCTTTGCGGGAAGCCGTCGGGCAAATGCAAGACTCGCTCAAAGCTGCCCTTGCCAAGGGCTATAGCTACGAGGAGTTAGCGCAAATGTTAGGCAAACAAGGGATTCAAATCAGCGCTTTCACCCTGAAGAACTATGTTCCTTCCGGCAAGCGATCGGCCACGAAGGGGAAAACTCGTAAAATGAAGAAAATGGATGATGCTGTTGCAGAATCGGTAGAGCCGGAAGCTCCCACAGCGGAAGATCCTCCCGCAAAGCCCACGCGTGGTAGACGATCGTCATCCACCGCTAAAACTACTGCACCCAAATCTCCTCGCAGTCGCAAGTAAGCCTCAATTCTTCTCAATTCGGTCAGCAAAGGGCTTACCTCGTGCAGTCAAACCAAAGTAGGACGACTGGCGGTAGCAAGCAAAACCTGGTCGATTTTATTGAAATAACGAGGACTTCTCGCGTTTGGCGGCATGAATGACCTTACTCCGGGCTTCCATAATTTGCCCAATTTCGCGAGCAAGGCTAGGTTTACGCTCAATCAGCATTGTGGCAATGTCGGAATAGATCAGGATGACCTCCAGATCCTCGATCGCCCGGATTGCTACCGTGCTGGGTTGCCCTGTAAACAGAGCCATCTCGCCAAAAAAATCTCCCCGTGACAACGCGAAAATTTCTTGCAACTTCCCAGATTCCGTTTTTACCGTAACGCTAGCCTTACCTGCCAGGATTAGATGTAGTGCCTTTACCGGCTCCCCTTCCCTAACCACCAATTCTCCCGCAGCGAAGTGATGTAAAATTGCGCCCCTCGCCAAATCCTCTAAAGAATCTGGTTCCATTCTGACCAGCACTGGAATCGACTCCAAACTCTTCGTCACTTTCGTAGAGTGTTGTGCATCATCAGTGCTTGGGCTTTCAACCTGATAAATCTCGTGCGTTGGGAACGGCACTCGCAGGTTGTAGCGTTGGTTAGCATACCAGACTCGCGTTTGAAACTCATCGCGAATACGCAGGCGTTGCTGATAGTCTTCAATGTAGAAGGTGACGCGATACGAAATGCCAAAATCTTCATAGGCGGCAGTTTCTACCTCTACTTCCGGCTCAGCTAACACCCCTGGAGTCGAAAGTGCAGTGGCTTTCAAAACCTGCTTCACCAGGTTGGGCGGGTGACTGAAGGAGAAACGCAAAAATATTTCTTCTTCATGAGCACGGATCGGTTCATTGTAGTTCGTAATGGTTTCTTTCCCAATGATCAGATGGGGGATATTGATCTGGTAGTTATCGATCGTTTCCAGTCGCACTGCCCGCCAGTTGATATCCGTCACTCGCCCAACAGCGTCTCCCACCTTCAGCCAATCACCAACATTGAAGGGACGTTCAAACAACAGCGCAATCCCGGAAACGATGCTGCCAAGCGTGTCTTGCAATGCCAAGCCCAGCACGATCGACCCTACCCCCAACGCCGTAACCAACCCTGCCAGATCAATTTCCCAGGTAGCTGACAGAACGATCGCCGCCCCAATCATGACGAGAAAGAAGCGAGCCAGATCTCGAAACAGTTTAGGAATTCGTGCTTTCCACGTGTTTGCTTCTAAGTCAAGTTCAGTTTCGGCAAAAACAACACCATTAACGAGCGCTAAAGAAGCGTGAATCGTGCAGATCCAGAACAACGTTTCCACAAATTTAACGATTTTTCCATCCGGATCCAGTTGCAAGATATGAGTCAGAAACAGAAGTAAAACCAGCGCTGGCATGAGTAAATTTCGAATAATGCGCAGGGTCGGTGCTAAAGCATTTCCTTGTTGCTTGAGCGTATGAATCACTTCGCCCAGAATCAGTTCGATGACAGGAAATCCGATCGCCAGAGTTAAAGCCCATTTAAGCAAATGATCGTGCCAGATGTCTGTCATCATGACTCAGTTCCTCGTTTGCTAGCACCCTTCAATCGCCAAATGCCCAAACCCGAATCCGCCAGTTGGTTGAGAGTGTCTACCCATTCAAAATCATACAAATCCTGGAGATAGTCATAAACTATTTGAGAAACCAGAATTGAACCAGGATCAGACAGAGAGCGAGTCAAAATGACGTTAGCCACATTCACCGTATCGCCCCACACATCGTAAATGACCTTTTTTCTACCCACAATTCCGGCAATCACATCCCCCGAATGGATGCTAATTTTGACATCCAGTTGACACCCTTTCTCGTAATTAAAGCGGCGCACCAGCGATCGCACCTCGACGGCAAAATCGATCATACGATTCATATGATCTAACCGGGGCGTCGATAAGCCACAGACAGCCATGTAGTTATCGCCACTGGTTTTAATTTTTTCCACCCCAAATCGCTCGGTTGCCTCATCAAACGTAGTAACTAAATCATTCAACGTTTTCACCGCTTCATACACAGTCATGGATTCAGATAACCCGGTAAAGCCAATCACGTCCGCAAACAGCACCGTTACATTAGGAACCTGATCCGCAATATCTTTTTCGCCACTTTTGAGTCGTTTGGCAACCGCTGCCGGAAAAATATTGAGCAACAGTTCTTCATTTTCTCGATTCTTTTGCTCAATCATTTCAGTCTTCGCCTGCAAGCTATGAACCATGTCGTTGAATGCTCTTGCTAGCTCGCCAAACTCATCTTGAGAGTTCAGCGTCACCAGTGCATCCATATGTCCTTCACCAATTTTTTTAGCACTCGTAATTAAAGTGTTAATGGGTTTGATAAAGATATAGGACAGTAGCATGGAGGCGATCGTAATCAGCAGAATGATCAAGGTTGCCCAAATCAGGATAACCCGCTGAAATGCATAAACTGGAGCGTAGGCTTCTGCTAAGTCCATTTCAGACAAGATCGCCCAGTTCAACCCCGGAATATCTAGGGGAGCATAGGCGCTCAACACAGAAATCCCACGGTAATCGTCTATAACGCGCGTTCCTTCCCGCTGAGCTAAAGCTTCTTGCACCGCTTCGGTATTCACATCTTGTAGCAAAATTGAGGTGCCAAAGCGCTGCATAGCCTCGATCGTATCGTCGCTAACGTGGTTGTTTTGCAACAGTTCCAGATACCGATCGGGTTCTTCAATCAAGAATCGAGACACCGATCGCATCGTGTGATCTTGCCCAACCAGATACGTTTCGCCAGAGTACCCCAGACCATCATTTTGCCAGTTTTTGTTTCCGGTCATTACCCGGTTAATTTCATCGACCGGAAATTGCAAGGCCAGAACGCCAACAAAGGTGGATTGGTCGAAAATGGGTGCAGCAATGAAGGCCGCAGGCGCACCGTAGGAGGGTTTGTATTGGTCAAAATCCACAATTTTGGTATATCCAGTGCCTTTTGCCTCGATCGCTGCTGCAACCGCTTTGGCCAGATTGCTGTTACTGTAGGGGCCGGTAAATAAACTGGTGCCGTAATCCACTTCTTTGAAAATGGAATAGACAATCGCGCCCGTATCCGGGTCAATTAAAAACAGATCGTAGTAACCAAAGCGATCGTGGAACTTTTCCAGCACAGGATGATACTGGGCATGAACCTGACTGTAGCGGCTGCCATCTCCAGCTTCATTCAGTAGATGCTTTTTGCCAACTGGATTTGGATTGGCCGCGATGTAATGGTATTGCAAATATTGGGCCGCGGGCGTAGCCGGTTGGTACAGTTCAGCAATGGGAGTACCTTCATGCAGCTTTGCCAGTTTGGGCAGATATTCTGCCTGATAGTATGAATCGAGCGCCTGCTCCCACTCAGTTGGAATCGACTGCGTGGCCAGTTCATGGTAAGCCGCTTCAAACTCCTTCATCGCGTTCACCACCATCAGGTCTTCGCTGAGTGCCTGTGTTTGGTCTCGAATGTTCTCAAAATACGCCTGAATTTGATACGCCTTAGACGCACGCACACTGGTGAGCTGACTAAAAATGCGGTTCGTTAAATTCGTTTCGCCGCTGTGATAGCAGAGGTAAGCGATCGCAAACATGGCGCACACACTCACTGTTAGCAACATCACCATGAGCTGCGATCGCAAACTGGCTTGAAATTTCAAATTGAGCATTGGTTCCGTCAAACACTGAGCATCGGTAGCATCGTTCTAAACCCCTTACGATACGTCAACCCGCTCCAGCGTTCTGTCATGCAAATGCCATGTTTAGAATGTATTTAGTTTTTAGCTAGAGACCATTCAGGCTTGGAGTGTTTTCCCATCTGCAACCACCTGCTTCCGGTCAAATTCATGGGCTAGACGTTGAAATAGGCATCTTGACTATTTGGGTCAGCCAGGATGCCTTGTTGCTAATACTTAATTTGAGTCGTTGAATCGGCGTTGAAAGCGCTTTCTGCGTCGAGCGATCGCTTTCCGCTTTTCTTTCTCCAGCGGAGTTTCAAAATGACGATTCTTCCGCATGTCTTGAAAAATTCCGGCTCTAGCGACCTGACGCTTGAATCGACGAAGCGCCGACTCAAGTCCTTCATTTTCGCCTAGCACTACCTGAGTCATGCGCTGCCTCCTGGGCTTCGTAATTTTGCAATCAAACAAAGACAAAAAATCCAGAGGATTTAGTAGACCGCCTCTGGATTTTTAACACGGTTACGATTTATGACAGGACTACCAGACTAAGCACTCCTGTCAGTATTGGATTTGTCTTTAGTAGCGACGATCGCGCGCTCCGCCACGGCTAAAGCCATCTCTGCCACCACCGGGAGCGGGACGACGCTCTTCACGGGGCTTGGCTTTGTTGACCTTGAGATCGCGACCCATCCATTCTGCACCATCCAAAGCATCGATCGCAGCCGCTTCTTCTGTTTCAGTAGACATCTCTACGAACGCAAAGCCACGCATACGACCAGTTTCTCGATCTTTCGGAAGCTGGACACTTTTAACAGTTCCATACTCCTGAAAGGTTTCAACCAAATCTTCCTCTGTCACCTTGAAGGGCAGATTACCGACATAAACTGACATGGGGTTTCTCCGACATTAACAAAAACTAAGACTTAAATTCGGAGAATTGCCCACAAAAATAGGTGAAGTCAAATTCAAAACCGAAAATAATCTTGCACGATTGAGTCTAACACAGATTTTAAGAAGGGCTTCTGTTCCTTAAGATGCTTAACGTTTTTAATGATTTTGTCGCTCCAACCAGGCTCGCATTTTACCAGGATTTAACAACCCGTGGGGGTCCATCATCTGCTTGAAGTTGAGGTGCTTAATATCCACGGTCTTACGTCCGCCTTCTTCCAAAATGTATGTATGGGGATTAAAAATTAGTGCCTCATGCGCATCATGATAATCCATAATTTCTTGCAGTCGTTCAGCAGTAGTGTATCGCACAATTTGCAAACCAGCGGGATACACGCGCCCACCCATTCGGAGGAACTCCAGGTGCATCATTACTTCATCGCCAAAGTGGTGATACATTTGCTCCACTGTCTTCAACTCGCGATCGCTAGGAAAAATGGTTTGCAAGTAAGTCAGAGTCGGATCAACGCTGCGAGCATGGAGAGTTGTGTGATTCCAGGAATATTCCACCAACGTGATGCCTTTGCTGGCTTCCTGCGCCGTTTTCTCGTAGCAGATGTTGCCACCAAATTCCTTCACCAATTCGCCAAACGGCTCTTGACTGCATTCTGCGACTAACACCAACGCTACATGACTACCACCTGGAATGTAGTTCTTGAGAGCCGCAAAATAGTCTGAAATCGGTGCCGCGCAAATGCAAACCAGCTTTTTGATGATGCCATCACTATCACTCAATGCCTGCCCAAACCGGGCACTGGTCATAAAGTCAGGAAACGCAACGATCGCCTCCGCCCAGGCATAGGCCGGTCCCAAGGGAATTTCTAGTTCCGTCATGATGCCATTGGTGCCCCAAGCATGCGCCACTTTGTAGACATCGTCGCCCCGCAATTCCACAACCCGCGGTTCATCTTCCATTGTGACAACACGCAAGGCCAGAATATTGCCACGATCGCCCAGCAACCCGTAGGTGACAGAACCAATCCCGCCACTACCGCCCCCGATAAACCCGCCGATCGTCGCCTTGCGGTAGGTCGAGGGAGCCATGCGAATTTCCCACCCCGTCTCGCGCGCTTGTTTGTCGATCGCAGCCAACTTTGCCCCTGGTTCCACACAAGCCATCCCCGGCTTAATCCATTTCACCTGCTGCATCCCCGCCAAATCAAGGATAACGCCTCCTGCCAACGGCACACACTGCCCGTAATTCCCAGTTCCCGCACCGCGCACAGTCAAAGGCACTTTATGCTTCACACACACCTGCGCCACTCGCAAAACCTCGGCTTCGCTAAGCGCCCGAACCACCATATCGGCCCGTTTGGCACTCAACGCTTCAACCAATACCGGGCTGTACGTGTAATAGTCTTGAGACAACTTCGCGACTTGTGCGGGGTCGGTAATCATCTCCAAACCTTGCAATTCAGCCATCACCAAACTGAGGTCATACGGCGCTGCGGTCAATGTCATTGGGCATCTCAACTTTTTAATTCAGGAGTATTTAGGAAGATCAGCTTGCAGATTACCAGGAAAATTAGCCCCAAAATTGTGCAGCAGGCAACGGACACTGGCTCATCCTTAAACTTCACTCTTCAGCAAATTCAGCATTTCAGCATGCATAAAAGCGATGTCGGCATCCCGTTGAATTGCCTGATAGTAACGTTGTTCTGCCGGGGTACCGTCCTCGGCAACCCGCAGCAGGGTGTGGGACTGTGCCAGTAACTCTGTCACCTGGGCGAGTTGAATGGGGTCTTTAGAGGCAAACAATTCATCAATCTGCACAATGAACTGAGACATCGGGCGCAGCCAGTCGAACCATTCATGCCCAATCACTAGACGAAAAAACTCACCATTGTTCTGGATCGGACCGTAATGCTGCTCGTAGGATTCGCGCTCAGATTCTAACAGCGCTTTGTGGAGGCGCAAAAGTGTATGCCGAATGGCACGGAGACGTTGAATTTCAAAATCAAAGGAGAGACTGCTCGAAGACATGGAACCGATGCGATAGAGACTTCCACTCATCTTGCCACATTGATGCTCCATCCCTCATCCCTCTCTGTTCTACTCCGGTTGTGTGTCCTCTTCTAGTTCAACTGGTTGATGCGTGAAACGTTTGGGCGGCGTCTCAAGACGATCAAGTACATCTTCGATCAGGGTACACCGCAGCCAAATCTGGCAAACGACGACTAATGGCAGGGCCAAAATCAACCCCCAAAAGCCAAAAATACTGGCAAAAAACACCTGCGCCAGAAGCGTCACGGCCGGGAGCAGATTAACCTGTTGCGCCATGACGAAGGGCGTGAGCAGGTTGCTTTCAAACTGTTGAATGGCGACGTAAAGCCCCAGGACGAGTAACGCTTTGATGGGAGAATCCAAAAGCGCGATCGCCATTGGCGGGACAACGCTAATCGTCGGTCCCAAGTTCGGAATAAAGTTCAAAATCCCGGCCAGTACCCCATTGGCCAACGCAGCCTGAACTCCAATCAAAGAAAGCCCCAAAGTGCTGAGAACTGCAATCACGCTCATACTTATTGAAGCGCCAACGATCCATTGGCCTAAAGACCTTTCGCACTCCAGCAAAATTTGAGCGACTCGCCGCCGATAGAAGGCGGGAAATAGTCGAATGAAGCCATTGCGGTAAGGAGTGGGGTTAATCAACATCATCAGCCCCAGAACGAGAATCAGCAGGACATTCAGCACTGTTCCCAAAGAACTGGAAAAGAAGGCCACCGAGCCGCCCAAAAGGCGATTAGCCATCGGCATAACTTGTTGAGCAATACTCTCAAAATCGGGCACGTAAGGGCGAACACCATCTGGAATCGCTCGATCGAGCGAATTTAGCCACTGATTGACTTCATTAATCCCCTGCGGCACAAGGACAAAAATTTCCTGTAACTGCTTGGCGAAGGGAGGCACAATTAACCAGAAAAACGCGATCGTCACCCCCAATAAGCATAGAACGGACAGGAACACCGACGACGATCGCTGCACATTCAATCGTTTTTGCAACCACTGCGCTAACAAATTTAGACTGTTTGCCAACACCACCGCAGCAAACAGCATTAGCAGCAAATCGCGAATCTGCCACAGTATATAAACTGATGCAATCAATACCAGTAGTGCAATCCATTGACCCAGTTTCACGGCGAACTCCAAGGCGAGGAAAGGTGGGGATAGGGGAGCAGGGGAGCAAGAAAACGGGAGAGGCACCGTTTATTTCTCTTTACCAACCAGCTTCCACCGACGCATACTCAATAGAATCGCCATTAGTATACTCGGTGACAGGACAGCAATCAGGGCAGTTGTTGGGGTTCCCTGCACTGGCAAATAGGGGCCACCGTATTTGATTGCAACAGAAATTAGGGCAGAGGCCACAACGACTTTAAGAATGAAACCAGTCATGATGAAAATTGAAGCAGTGCTACCATCATGCCTCGATCGCTCGTTTGCGACTAGTGCAAAAAGGCAGAGGTTAAAAGACCAAGGGCAGAAGATGAAACCCTTACTAACACGACTTTTGAGCTTCGATATCTTGAAGAGCTACTTCCAACCAACTGCTCCAAACTGGTTAAGGAGCAGTCGGTGTATGAATCCGTGGATTTATCGGTTGGGGCTAATTCAATGCACCAGCTTAGTTGTGGGAATTAGCCTCACGGGTGACGGGAGCAAGACAATCGCCCAAACTCCTGCCAATGCGCCCCAAACATTTTTGGAATGGTGTAATCAACGCCCAACTCTCGACAAGGATGCCCAGTCTACAGTGGATTTGTTGCTGGCGATCGTAGGCACATCCAATTGTCAGCAAGCGACTAAAGAATTGGCTGGAATGACGAGTTTAATGCTGGGCAACAGTGAACTGTCCGATCTCCGCCCTCTGGCTAGTCTAAAGCAATTGGAAGTGCTGCTACTCAACAACAACCGGATTTCTGACATTACCCCTCTAGCAACCCTGACGAATCTCACCGTTCTCACCCTCGACACCAACTGGATTTCCGACATCAGTCCTCTTTCCTCCCTCACAAACCTCCGCGTCTTGACCCTTGACACCAATCAAATTAGTAATTTGCGTCCGCTTCAGCCATTAACCCGGCTCACCAACCTGCTTCTTTACAGCAATAAAATTTCCGACCTCAGCCCACTGTCAGCTTTAACAAACTTACGTGCTCTATCGCTGTATCAAAACCAAATTACCGATTTATCGCCGTTAGCCCAACTAAGGGAATTGGAAGTACTTTCCCTCTACAGCAATAAAATCTCCGACTTATCGCCCCTAGCTATCCTCACCAACCTCAAAACCCTCGCTTTATTTGAAAATCAAATTTCTGATCTCTCGCCTCTAGCAGCACTAACCAACCTTGAGACCCTAACTCTATTCGAAAATCAAATTTCCGATCTCTCTCCTTTGAGTCAGTTGAACAACCTGAATGAATTGATCATCGGCAACAACCCGATCGCCAATCTGAAACCCCTCAGTACGCTGAAGAGTCTGCAAAAATTGGCCCTCTTTAACACTCAGGTTGCTGATGTCAGCCCACTCAAAGCTTCAACTCAGTTAACTAATCTTGATCTCTACAACACTCGTGTTGCTGATGTCACCATGTTGAAGAACCTATCCAAATTGCGCGAACTGGATCTCCGCAAAACCCCATTGAAACAGAAAACTTGCCCAGTACAACCCGCCTCAATTTGTCGATTTTGAAGAAAGCGATCGCAGATATGGTCAAATAAGATTTTGCCAACAAGTAATAGACATCTAGAGATGCCAACCTGCTTAGTTGGCTCCTCCTAATTAACCTCTGCACCCACGGATACAAAGAAATGAAGCGTCGTTTTGTTTTATGGATGGGACTCGCGATCGCGCTAGCCTCCTGTCGTTCTGCCTCCAACACCAGCAGCACAACTGCTAACGCCATCCCAATTGGGATTGGAGTCGCCCAAACCAGCAACGTCGCCTTGCTAGGCCAAGAACAAGTAGCAGGTGCCAAAATTGCAGAAGCTTATTTTAATGAGAAAGGCGGCATCAACGGTACGCCAATCAAGCTCGTGTTTCAAGACACCGCCGGAGACGAAGCGGGAGCAATCAATGCGTTTCAAACCTTGATTGCCCAAAACAAAGTCGTTGGTATCGTCGGCCCAACTCTATCGCAACAAGCTTTTGGAGCTAGCCCGATCGCCGATCGAGCCAAAGTTCCAGTCATCGGACCATCTAACACCGCCAAAGGCATTCCGCAAATTGGAGAGTTTGTGTCGCGGGTGTCGGCTCCAGTTTCCGTTGTCGCACCCAACTCCATGGAAGCCGCCCTCAAAATCAACCCTAACATCAAACGAGTTGCGGTTTTCTTTGCCCAAAACGATGCCTTTAGCAAATCAGAAACCGAAATTTTTCAACAAACAATAAAAGACAAAAAGCTCGACCTAGTTACAGTTCAAAAATTTCAAACTACTGATACCGACTTTCAAACTCAAGCAACCGCAGCCCTAAATCTCAAACCCGATTTGATCGTCATCTCTGGTCTAGCGGCGGACGGCGGCAACCTAGTCCGTCAACTGCGTGAATTGGGCTATAAAGGTTTGATCATTGGCGGCAATGGATTGAACACCTCGAACATTTTCCCGGTTTGTAAACAACTCTGTGATGGGGTGTTGATTGCCCAAGCCTACAACCCAGAACAACCAGGAGATGTGAATAAAGCCTTTCGCGATGCCTATCTAAACCAGTACAAAAAAGAACCGCCTCAGTTCAGCGCCCAAGCTTTTACAGGAGTACAGGTTTTTGTAGAAGCATTACAAGCGATCGACCAAACAACTCTCACCCAAAAATCCTTACCAGAACTACGCATCGCCTTAAACAACCAACTCCTCAAAGGAACCTACAAAACCCCTCTTGGAGAAATATCATTTACGCCTGAAGGGGAAATCATTCAAAAAGAATTCTACGTCGCTCAAATCAAAATGACACCTGATGGTAATGAGGGCAGATTTGCATTCTTAAAGTAAAAGTCAAGGTTCTCCACGCTCTCTCAACTCTTTACAAATAGCATGCCAGAGAAAATCTGTTGCTAGATGGGAACGATGGATGATCCTGTTTGTGTTAATATGTCTAAGCCATGATAAGCGTAGCTCACGGCTCAGTAGCTCAGTGGTTAGAGCAGGGGACTCATAAGCCCAAGGTCGCAGGTTCAAATCCCGCCTGAGCCATCTTTTATATGCTTAAATGAAGCCTGAAACCAAAGGCTGATAGGGTGTTAACGTGATGTTACTTTTTGTCAACCATCCCTAACCGGTACTAATACACCCTAATCACCCCGTTTTTTTTAGGCTCAATATTAGGCTATGGCTAATTTAGGTGGGCGTTTAGCCCAAGCAAACGGACGGCTGAAAAGTGATCATGTCGGTGTGGCCATCGAAGCAAAGGGAAATAAGCTAGTTTTAAGAGCAACATTCCCACCCAAACCCGGCACTGGCAAGGATTCTAGTCATCAACAGCGGTTGTATATCGGATACAGTGTAAACCCCGCTGGTGTGAAACTGGCAGAGAAGGAAGCGCGAAAGATTGGTGGATTGCTTCAGTCTGGTGATTTCGATTGGAAGCCATACCTCAAAGAAAAGGCAGCATCTTCGAGTGTGGCTGAATGGGTAGAACAATTTGAAGCGGACTATTTCACGCGCAGAGAACGCAATCCACAATCGCTTACTACCTGGAAAGATGACTACATGAAGGTGTTTCAACGGTTGCCAGGTGACGAGGCACTTACCACGACACTGCTCAAAGAGGCGATCGCCAACACCGAACCAGATACGAGAACCCGGAAACGCTATGTAGACGTACTTTCACGATTGGCTGAATTTGCCGGATTGCAAGTAGATTTTTCCAACTTGAGAGGCAACTACTCCCCCAAGAAAGTCCAACCGCGTGATTTACCCACCGATGAAACGATCGCGCAGTGGTGGGAGCAGATTTCTAACCCAGCGTGGCAACGAGCTTACGGACTGATTGCCGCTTACGGCTTGCGGCCCCATGAATTGTTTAAGTGCACGTTTGAAGCGCTGCCAGAGTTGCGTGTGTTGGATGAAACCAAGACCGGGTATCGGCCCGTCTACCCGTTCTACCCGGAATGGTTGGAGCGCTGGCACCTGGCAACGGGTGAGCTACCGCAATGCACAGGCCGCAACAACACCGACTTAGGCAATCGGGTAACGCACGCCTTCTCGCGCTATGACATCCCATTTTGCCCCTATGACCTACGCCATGCTTGGGCCGTGCGGACGATTCATTTTGGGCTACCAGACACGTTAGCCGCGAAACAAATGGGTCACTCTGTGCAAGTTCACACCGAGCTATATCACGCTTGGTTGTCGGCAAATGAACATCGGCGTTGCTGGGATGCGTTGCTGAGCCGCAACGATCGCCCAACGGCCCCTACTCACCATCAAGAAACCGCGCGAACCGATTGAGCAAGATTTTCCCTTGCTCTAAGGCGAATAGTAAAACAGCAGCGACAGCCAATAGCAGCAGGGTTGTTGCTGCTGTTGCTAGACCATACAGCCCGAAGTAGTAACACAGTTCAAAGTAACTCATCTCAACCTCTCAACTCCGCAGGGATCTCCAACGCTTTCTCAACTAATTTGCAGTGATAGCGGTATGTGGGTCTAGCGGCTTGGGGACGGGCAATATTACGCCAGTGCTTTCCCTCTTTCAATAAACCTTCTTCCCTTAATCGAGCAAGGTGTTTGACGCTAATCCCCAACTTTTGACATACCGCACCACTGCTAACCCAATCAACTTTCGACATCATTCACATCCCTTCTAATCTCAATTATCCGAGCCTTTCGGCCTTCAGTCGTTTTTTCAGGGGCATCGTGGCCAGGTCATACCGGCAATGACACGGGGCACACAATGCCTTCAAATTGGAGCGAGCGCAGTTCCACGGCTGGTGATCCAGGTGAGCCACCGTCAGCACATAGCGTGTGGGTTTCTCTAAAACGTCAAGGTCTTTGACGCGATTGACGAATGCGATCAAACCTTCCCCTGGCAAGCGGCAAGGTTTGCCGCATTGCTCACACGTCCAACAAACCTCCGACTTGATGCGGTAGGCAATCTCATCCCAATTGGCCGGGTAAAGGCGTTTATCCATCGGCATCACACACCTTCCTTCGGCAACAGCCGCAATTCATGGGCCGGGTATCTCTGCGTGACTAACCAGCGATGCCCTTTAACCACGATCGCCCCATCCGGATCACGGCCTTGCACAGTGACGCGCTTCCTAAAAAACTGCCCTTTTTGTAATATTTCGACACGATCACCCTCTTTAAGGGGTGACTCCAATTCAACTGTTGAATTGCTGTTGAATTGCTGTTGAATAGCCGAAACCCCTGATGGGGGAGAGTTATAGACAGGTTCTTCCCCCAATTCAACAAAAATAGATCCGGCTGTTGAATTGAAATCCTGAGCAATTCCCGAAATCGGCTCTACATCAGCGTTTCGAGATTCGGTATCATTCGCAATCCAAATTGCTGTATCCCGCTCACCATCAGCGTTTTCAGCATTGATCAGGTTTTGTAACGGATGCGGCTGATTCGCTGGTTTCATCCGTCCTGACCCGGCTTAAGGTGTCCAGAATGATTAAACGCAAATCATCCATGCCGTCGGCTAATTCGATGAGGTAGGGTGTCTCTGGCAGTTTGAATTTATCAATCCAGTAAACAGGTAATCCTTCGGCCCATTGTTGTGCTTCTACCCGTTCCCTGACCTTGGCTTCAGAATCTTCCAGATTCACATAAATCACGCTGCCTTTTGTGACAGGGCGATCTAGAAAGTTCTGACCACTTGCAATACACTTTGCCAGCAACATGCACAGCAACGATTTTCCGCCCCGTGGGGGAGAACCCAGGGCAAACAGTTCATCTGTCGTGAGCAGGTCAGGCACGAGCCATTCGACAAACTCTGGTGCTCTGGCTACCAAATCATCGGTAGAAACGAGCCGCGATCGCAACGGGTTAACGTGTTGCTGGTCTGGTTGGGTGACGGCGGTGGCCTGGTCTGCGGCTAACTGGAAATCTGTCAGGGTGAAGCCGGTAAGCAGCGAATTACTGACATCCCAGCCTTTCACTTTGCAATCTTGCGCCATCGGCACCAAGGCCAGCCGCCCTCGATCGCCCAATGCCTGACACACCTTTTTCGCTCCCACTTCCCCAGGGCGATGGCCCTTCTGATCGGGGGCATCGTTGCGATCGTAAAAAACGTACACCGTCCCTGGTAGCTTCTCCAGTTCCTGTGCCGGGGGAACATTGCCACAACCACAGGTGAAGGTGGCTACAGCCACTTGCAGATCCTGTTTGAAGCATTGCCAACCCAGCAAGATGGCATCCCATTCCCCCTCACACAGCCAGGTTACAGTGGCCTTACCGGGGTTGTGAGTGAACCACACCATTGCGGGGATGCCAAACTGTGACCAGGGTTTGTACTCGCTATACAATTCGCCTAGTTCTTGTTGCAATTGGGCTTCACTCAACCAGGGCAGGACTCTTTTTTTCTGGTAATAGCTGGTGCCATCGCTGTTGGCGGGAATGGGAATGCTGATACTCCAAACATGCCGAAACGGTTGCTTGCCAACTTTGGCCCGTGCCACGCCCAAATGAAACCATTGGATGATTTCGTCGGTGATACCGCGATCTTGCAACCACCGCTTTGCGTCCCCGTCGCTATCCAACAAGGCATTATGGGCTTCCATCTTCTTCTGTGGTGAGATGGTGACGTTGGCCGTTTTGGTGGGTGTGGCCAGGGCCGTGGGGATGACGTGCGGTTTTTCGGCCCCTAGTGCGGCCCGAATTTCTTCGGGTGTGCAACCGCGATGACACTTGTAGGCACCACTTTCAAGTACTGATAGGTTGAGTTTGCGATATCCTGATCCTTTGGATTGTTGGCAGGATGGGCAAACGGCTCTACCCTGTTCGTTGAAGGTTACGTAATCCCTGATTTGGAAGTGTTGTTTGTTGGGGTGATTCATAGTTCATTAGGGTGGTTGATACAAAAGAGGGAACCCCTGTGTCAGAGGGATTCCCTATCATGAAACTCTGGGGTGTCATTGTTGGCACCCTTATTTACGTAAGTAGTTCAATCGTTGTATGCGCGATCGAATCGAGTCCAGTTGTTGTGTGAGGATGCTTTCAGCCTCACTACCGGGGGTGGTCAAGGCTAAGAGGATCAACCCGATCGCTTCTAGACTTTGATTCGTCAACAGCAGTTCAAACGCAATGTTTTTTGTTGGTTGGTCACTCATGCCGCAAACTCTGATGGTGATGTGGCGCGAGTGCTGAGCGTACGACAGTGCATTGCGGTTGAAAGATAGGCCCAAACCTGATCCGCTTCCTCGTTGTAAAAGATTTCGTATTCTTCGCCGCTAAAGCTGACGGTGCATTCTCTCCAGGTGTCTGCTGTGGCGGGATGATAGGCCGTTGGTTCGTAGCTGACATGCAAGATGTGGTCGGGATTGATGATTCGATTTCCAACTTTTAGTAGGTGCATAGTTACTCTTTGCTCGTGATAAGTAGAAAGGGCATCCGATCAGGGGTGATAGATGCCCAATAAGGAGCGATGAAGCAAGCGTCTTGTTCATCCTCTCGGATTTTACCCGTGTTAATTGTCACATGTTCGTTTAACCTGTGTAGAAATGTGTTTTAGGGGTCGCAACCAAGGAAGAACAAGCCGGTACAATGATGAGGATTCTACATGGGTGAAACACATGGGTCGAAGAAACAAGTACGAAGAACCCACCCGCGATGTGACGGTAACGTTGCCACAGTCGGCTATTCAAGGATTAGACCTGCTAGCCGAAGTGCTAAATCTTTCCGGCAGATCGGAGTTAATCGCCCGGATTGGTTTGGGCGAGATCCCCTTAGATGCCTTCCTGGGGGAATTCTCACCCAACTGATCGAGGAAGTCGAAGATCAGTTGGGTGATGCGGAAGAGTGCATCACGCGTGAAAAGAGACGGATTGTTAAACTGGAACGAAGGCTACAACGGTTGCAACAATTGCAAGCATTGAATTGTGATCACACCTAGTGTCTTTCAAGGGCCGCGTCAACGGCCCTTTTTTAATGCGCGCGATCGCACCTGGCCAGACGTGCGATCGCAGTGGTGCATTAGACGGCTACTGGCAGCGGCGCATCAACGCAGTAGCAGATGTGTATCGCTTTGTAAGATCCCGTTGCTACCGGGTTGCAGGTTTCAACCTCTGAGACAACCCAGTTGCTTGGGTTTGGTCTCATCAAGGTCGGGTGGCTTGTTGTCTCATAGTTCATTAACCGTCCGGTCGGTGGCTTTGCCTCCATGCTCATCCCGTATTGAATGATGGTCTGGTCTGGCCGGAGCTGCACGTTAAAACTATGGTGCCCTTCCCCGTAAACTGGCCGGGAAATGGCTAAACACACGGTTTCCAGATCCCCTCTGTAAAATTCAACTTTGCCAACTGGTTGATCCGTGCCAGGAATCAAGTCACCAACCGATGGCGCTATATCGCTCCACTGCATTAGCTCTTCATCCAGGTTGTTAGCAGTCCAGAAATAAACGATCAGCATCGTTGCGCAGCTCCTTAGTAACGTTTCTCGTCAAACCAACCAGCGGATGCATCTTCACCCTGGAAGACGCACATAAATCGTAGGACGGCACCGGGGTTATTGGTTCTTCTAACATCCACTAACCTTACCCTGCGGCCCTGTCTCCTAAAGTTGCGTTCCATTCTATGGCAATCGCTTTCATTAACGGCCCCATGAATTTCCTGCTGGCCTTCCTGGTTGCCCTGCATTCTGCGTTCCCTGGTATTGCCCTCTCGTTGGCGTTGGTTCTCTCGAATGCGGTTCCAGTTGCGATAAATCTCCGCTGCCTGGGCTGGCCCTGGTGGGATGACGATCGGCATAACCAACCAAACCAGCCAAATTATCAAAAGTTGTCGTGTCATAGTTAAATTGCCTCGTGTGTTGGGGTAATCGGGGGTTTCGTTTGGTCGCGCTGCCCCCGGTTTACCAATCTGCTTTGGGTGGTCTAACAGTCTTGGCTTCCCACCCTTCAAATGGGGCAGACAAGCCATAATCCGCTTCAAACCAGCTATCTTCAGCCGGTTTGCCGTAGATGTCGGTGCGTTTGATCCGCCAACGGTCTTTCCCCCAGGTATGCTCTGCGGGTTCACCGAGGGCCGATCGCATCGCCTGTCGTGACTGCCCATCAGCATACTTACGGCGGAAGGTGTAAACCTGGTCTTCTGTCAGCCGCCCGTTAACGCTGCGTGTAGCCGTGTAGGGGTCGGGGGGTGCCGGTCGCTCTCTGTACTGCGCAAAATCGCGTCTAACGGGCTGTTGCGTGGGTTGGGTGTAGGAAACCCGTGCCATCCTGGGGGACTCGCTCTGTCGCCTGATGCGGGGCCGCTGCGCTTCACCCCGGCCTCTGGATGCCCAACCGCGTCTTCGGCGCATGCGTGGACGCATGGCTTGAACCGGATCAGCTACGGCTACTGTGGCCCCAAGGGCAAAGAGTCCAGTAAGTAAGGTGCGTCGTTTCATGCCGCGTCGTGTGCCTCCAATTGAGGGGTTTCAGGTTGCATCCCTGGTAGTTGGGGCATGGTGTGGGCTGTGACTTCGATCGACTCTTGCAACTCTGCAAACTGGGTTTGCATCGACATCATGCCCGTTTGCATTTCTTGCAGAGCGCTAGTCACGACGATTTGCGTCCACCGCTGCCCGATCGCTTTACCCACCATTGCCGCATTTTGATCACCACTGGCTACCAGCGCATCGAGGCCACCGATCACTTCACTCTCTGCCTGATTGTTGGCTTGCGAGAAATTGACGGTTTCTCGGAAGTTCCGAGAAACCGTCAATTTCTCGCTTCCCGTGCTTTGAGGATTTCCCGCACTTCATCAGGTTTGAAGTACGTCACCTTCCCCACCTTGTAGCCAAGCGGTTTCCCTAGCCGTTGCTCTGCGGTCGATCGCCACAGATTGACGGTTCTAGGGTGCATCTGGATTCTGTCGGCAATGTCTTTAATCAACAGATCCACTTCGGTTGTAGTTGCCATATAACTCCTTTGAGGAAATGGTTTGAGAAATGAGGAATTCTCGGAAGTTCTGAGAATTCCTCATTTCCTGAACAACCTTAATCGTGACATCCAACGGATGTCAATGGACTCTTAGAAATGTCATACTCATCTAGTTGAGTATTTTTGGGTAAGATTCAAATGCAGAATTCAGTTTCAGAAGTGCCTCGAAAGGATGAACGTCTAACGGTTGCGTTTGATAAAGAAACCCTTGACCGGGTTGCTGAGATGGCCTCTCAGGATGAACGGCCTACAGCGCGACAGGTTCTATTGCTGGTCAGGGCAGCGATCGAACTTATTGATGAGCAGGGCTTCAAACTGGTTGAGGGCAAACTTCGCAAGGTATTGGAGCAATCGCTTGAGGAGATGGACTACTAATGACCGTATCTAGAGAAGAGTTTGAAGACATAAAACAGTTGATGGTGACAGTAGCGCGGGTGGCAGAGCGTAACACCCACGCGATCGACCAGCTAACCGCAAATCAGCAAATACTTCAGCAAGACATACAGTTAATCATTCATCGTATGGATGAAGTTCGCTCTGAAATTCGTGAAATGCAAACCCAAGTCAGAGGATTGCAAACGGAGAACCGTAACATTTTGGGCTTGCTGCAACAGCATCTAGGGGATGGGCATGGAGGGGCAACATGAGCGACTTAGACCGAAGCATTGAAGTGTTAGGTAGCAAGATTGATGAGCTAGCTATCCAGGTTGGCTCACTCACCGAAACCGTTACCCGCGTGGAACGTGCGGTAGAGCGACAGTCAGCCATCGCTGACAAACAAGCCGAAAATATTGCTCAGTTAATCGCATTGGCTCAACAGCAGCAAGCGACCGTCGATCGGCTACTGGCCACAAATTGAGTTTTGGACAAAATTGGGCACCATAAAAATAGCCCCGTCAGGCTGTTTGGCGGGGTTTGTCATAGCTACCGTTCAGGATGCCCAAATGAATACTGATGAATCACTCGATGTTCTGCTCAAATTGGTAAACGGCAATAAAGACACCTGCTTGCAACTGGTTCAGAAGACTTGTGAAGCCTATCCAGGCAAGTCAATGCAGTGGTGCATCCAAAAAACAATTTACGACTTACGCTTTCCGCCAAAGACCGTTAAACCCAACCCCAAACTGAATCGTTGGGGGGAAAGGGGTGGCCATTACACCGCTTTACCAACGCCAGCCGCCAAAGTAGAACCGGCCCCAAAAACCAAACCCGTTCCACTACTACCAGCACCACCACCAAACATCACTCTAGCCACACCCCAACCACCACCACAGGAAACCGTCCCTTTAGTCCTGCCAGACCTGACAGCCTTGGCCAAAGCTAAACGCAAGAAAGCCTCTACCCAACCTGCCAGCGCTGCCATCAAACACAAGCTTTACACCCTCACCAAGGATTATCGGGTGAGCGATCGCCTGGTGCGACGCTTGCAAGTAGACAACCCCGATCGCTCAGAGCAGTGGTGCTACGAAAAGGCAATTTATGATGTTGAACGAGACAGGCTCTAAAGCTGGTTCACCGTGATCCACATGCGGCCACTCTGAGCAATGACCTTACGGTAGGTTGGCACTACGATTTCTTCCAAATCGCGATTATGGGAACGCACACAGCCATACGTCGGAGTCAATTGCTGCATCTGTTGCAATGGCGGTGTTCTGTCTGGATCTCCCCCATGCCAACAAATTCCCACCCGGCCATGCTTGGCTTCTTGATTTTCCATCTCCACCATATCGATGCACCATTTGCCATAGGAAGACCACACATTCCAGGGTTCGTTCCCTTTTGTTTCATACAGCACTCCAGCCACATACAAACCAGGTGGCGTATCCCCTCCCCACACATCCCAACGCGGCCCGTTCACCCCTTTACAAATGGCGGGAATAATCCACAGCATTTGACCATCGGCGTTATAGCACTTCGCCTCACCGATAAACATCCGTTCCCAATCGTTGATAATGACATGCACATCATGCTTTTGCACATCTGGTTCATTGGCTTCTCACCTCAAAAGAAGTTGTTTTTGCAAGGAAGCTTTGTAACTCCCTAACTTGAGTATTGAGCTGATGCACCTCACCTCTAAACCGAGTCGAAAAGTGGTTAAACTTCTCATTCGTTTGATGACTAACGCCTTTCCAGTTTTCTTCAGCTATTTCTACTTGAGTTGATAACAAATCAGTTCGATGTCGCAACTCTGCTAATTGCAAACGAATATCCGCCACTACGCTAAATGTTTTCCAGAGTAGCGACAGAATTGGTAGTGCAAACACAATCGCACTTGTGATTACACTGGCCACAACTAAAATCACTTCTTCTCTGCTCATACTGGAAAACACACTCCATCGAGGCTGAAATAATGGCCACTGCCAAACACCCACCGCACCCAGCCATCTGTACCAATTGAGATCCCGCCAGATTGCCAGGTGCCCGATGCAGACAGGCACATTACTAGATGGGTTCTAGTGTGTGGTGGCCGCAACTCAGTAGGCAACTGAAAGATGTCAACAATCCCCTTCGATACAAGGCCGCCGCGCAAATGCACGACGTTTTGATATTTCAGATAAGAGGCTGGCCCCCAACCCGCCGATTGATTCCACCGCTCCCCCAGATCAGCGTTAATCCATTGAATCGGGGCCGTTAACCCATTCACAGCCGTTTGCAGGGTTGCAATCTGCTGTGAATGCTGACTCAGTTGGGTATTTTGAGCCGCATCTTGAGGACTACCAGTACTCGCTTCTAAAACATCAACATCAGCCCGTAACGCCGCTATAAGCTGTGAGTGCTGATACAATTGCGTATTTTGCGCGGCATCTTGCGGGCTGTTCTGGCCGGTTTCAGTCGGCAAGGCCTCGACATCAATCGCGACTCGGCAATAAGCATCACGACTGCGGAAGTCGTTAGGGATGGCCCTCACCGCTAACGCCGAATCGGGAAAGAAGTTTGTGCCCAACTCAAACACGTCACTTTCAGCCTTAACGACAAATGCTCTAACGTTGCTCAACTGCACAGGATAAAACGAGGGCGATTGAGCCACGAGGATGCTTTGGCACCCTTGATTCAGCGGATAGCTTAACCGCACGACTCGTTCTTCAAACGAGGGCGTTAGCACCCACGTTTCAGGAAACACCCGTAGATCAATCAATCTTCGCATCAGTTAATAGAATCAAGCTTTTGCTCAATTCGGCTTAATTGGTCAGAAGGCCGCAAATCTTCCCCGATGAACTCACGCACAATTAACCGCACTTGTGGGAGCCATCGAGGGAATGAGATTTGCAGCGAGTAGAACCCTGATGATTTGGGGAGAACAATCAAGTTGGCATCCCGCAAACTCAAGATTTGGCGTGACACTTGCACAGCACCAGATTCAAACGAGAGTAGTGCTGTGGCCCAACCTGCCTAATACCACGTTGTTGGGGCATCGAAATAGGACGCTTCCACTAAGGCGATCGCCCCATTCAAGGTGAATAGTTGGGGGGCGATCGCGACTCGTGGCTGAGTTTGCCTCAGTGTCTTGATGGCGATTACAGCCCATTGCGAACTATAGCTATAGACAGGACTATTAGGACACAGCATCCTTCAGTACCGACTCCATTGCTTGGCGTAAAGACTCAAAGTTGGATAAACTTTGGCGAATGCGACTTTTCAGCCAAGCCCAGCACATTTCAATCCGATTGAAATCTGGAGAATAAGCGGGTAAATACAACAAACGACAACCTGCTGACTCAACCAGTTGAGCAATCCGTCCACCATGATGAAATGTCGCGTTATCTAAAATTAAAAC
>Ga0224722_1000100_pt1 | contig 48100 bp, 36 predicted proteins | sample Balambano_FR1_Me_FD_161646 | JGI IMG/M metagenome (GOLD analysis project Ga0224722, IMG submission 161646) | Freshwater sediment microbial communities from Lake Towuti, South Sulawesi, Indonesia - Balambano_FR1_MetaG | ecosystem: Environmental > Aquatic > Freshwater > Lake > Sediment | place...
ATTACATCAAGCCGCGCCATCGAAAACAAGGGACGTTTCTCGGGGTCATCCAGCATGCCAAATACTTGAACTGGGTCGTCTAAAGTGAATAGTAATTCTTCCAAGCGATCGCGCTCGGTCAACAGGCGATCGTCCTTGCGCGTGTAAGGGAAGTAAACATTTTCATTCACTCCCGGCGGTACCACATTGAACTTAGGACTGAACAATTCAATGCCGCTCACCACGTGATACAGGTCAGGCATGGTGAAATACTTGTATGACTCGTACTGCCCCACACTGTCGGGTGTTCCCACAATCTCCTGATAGGTGCTGCTGACAACAAAATTGGCGGCATTCATCGCAATCAGGTCTGCCGTAAATTGCAGCGAGAAATGATATTTGTCTTCCAGATCCTGCCAGTATAGGTTACTGAATAAATACTTTGACTTCTCCAATGCATGGGCAATGTTACATTGAGTCACTCCTAGCCGCCGGGCCAGTAAGAATGCAACCAAGTTGCCATCGGAATAGTTGCCAACGATGAGATCTGGTTTGCCACCAAACTCGGCACGAATTTCTCGTTCTGAATCGATCGCAAACGTTTCCAGGTAAGGCCAAATCTCAAACCGAGAAATCCAGTGTTGGGTGAGGCGGGGGTTGAACTCACGAAATGGTACCCGCAAAATCCAGGCATCTTCTGTCCCGTAGATTTTTTCTAGCCGTTGATTGCAGGTCGTGCCGTCGTTCGTAGGAATTAATCGCGTGAGGACAATTACTTTAGGATGCACATTCAACACATCCAGTCCGGCCAGTTCAATATCCTCCTGGAGTTGTTTTTCTAAACCTTTGACCTGATCCAGGATGTAAACGACTTGCCCACCTGTATCTGGGCGACCCAACACGCCCTCCTGCCCAAACCAGCCATGAGGCGACACCAACACAATCTGAAAAATCATCGGAATGCGAGAAATAAATGCTTCCAACACCTGATGATCGGGAGAATCGATTAGTTGATCCAAAACTTCTAATGTTTCTTGCACGCGCTGTGCAGTGTTTCCCCAGCCAGGTTCAAAGCCCAAGTCCTGTAGCTCAAAGCGAAATTGATCGTATGGTTGATCGGTTGGTCGCGAACTCACTAGATGAATTGCTTGCTTGACGCGATCGGACAGCCGTTGTTGAGTTTGAATCCGCTCATTGATTAGAAGTTGGGAGCCATTGTAACAGTGTAGACGCAGGAAATTAAACAGCGCATCCTGCCACTGGCGCGGATCCTGAAACAATTTACTGGAGAGGTAGCGATTGAGGAAGGCAACTCCTTTACCAATATTCTTGGGATCACGAATGGTAGGGGAGTAGTCGTAGAACGGCTGGAAATCAATTTCTAAAACATCGCCATCTTGAGGGTGAAAGCGGTTCACGAGCCGATCGCGCAAATCCAGCAAATCTTGAATGCTCATCGGTTCGATCGTCAGATCTTCTAATAATCGATAGGCTTCTTGATAAGCAATTCGCGGACGAATAATCAAGCACAGACTTTCATTATCAATGATGATTTCTTGAACGTAATAAATTAGCTTGCTGAGGTTGGATGAGTGGTAAAACTGCTCAGATTTCTCATAATTACGACAGTACTCTGCAAACATGGAGAGAATTTCATTTCGCAGTAAATATCGCTTCTCTTGGGCACGTAGCAAACTCGCAAACTGCCGGAGATTCGTCTTTTCGTCGCTGTGCAGTACGGATTGAATCAGGTCGGACATCGCTAAACTTCCCTTGCTTATGTCAGATGAGAAATGTGAGACTTTTGGGCTTGTTTGATCAAATGCACCCGGTTGTTATTTATGTAGAGCCTGACTGAAGTGGATGAAACAATACCTCCAATCTAACAAGTTGAGATTCAGATGAATCAGAATAAAGACAAGATTTTTTATTTTGGAATTTTTAATCTACCCATTAAAAACTTAAGATTTATCTAACTGTTGAAACATCTGCGGAAGCGAGAAATGAAGGCGATCGCTTGACATTTCGTAATTCATCTAATATTTATATTTGATGTGTGTTAACACCCCTATACCCTTAGAGGGATGTGACTGGATTGGTTAGTCGGTATTTTTTTGAAGAACTTTAGTAGTGTGGTTAAGCTCGTTCGCTTTCTGGTTGACCGCGCCGTATCTTCAAGCACCGGAGGTATCTAGCAATACATTTTGCTTTCTACTGGTTACTTGTTGTCGCTGATTTGCTAGAAACAAACCGTTTCCTGTTGCACAGATTTTGTTTCTATGTTCAAATAGTTGGCTTGTCATGCTGGCTTGAGTTCACTTTAAACTCTCACAGATTTTTTTAATCGAGTTGGTTTTAGTTTCGAGTTTGATTCGTTTGGTCTGCTAACGCAATCGCTCAGTTCAGTCGGTGTCAATCCATTGGCTTGTCCCTTATCAACGGATTGCGAAAGATTTCATTGCCCCCTTAAGTTACGATTCGCTATGAAAATTGCGCTCGTTCATGATTATTTGACGCAGCGGGGTGGCGCGGAGCGAGTATTTGAGTTGCTTTGTCAACGTTATCTCGATGCCGATATTTTTACCTCGTTGTACGATCCTGAAAATACGATCGACTTGAGCAACCGAGTTGTCCACACTACACTGCTACAAGGTGTTCCTGGAGCCAAAAACCATTTTCGTTTGATGGCACCGTTTTACTATCCTGCGTTTCGTGCTCTGGATTTGCAGGATTATGACCTGATTATTAGCAGTAGCACCAGCTTTGCAAAAGCAGTCAAGAAGCGGGCTGACGCGGTTCACATCTGTTTTTGCCATAACGTGACACGCTTTTTGTGGGATACCCATAACTACTTGAAGGAATATCCAACTTACCGCAAGTTCTATCCACTGCTGGAACAGGTTTTTCGGGCTATGCGTCGGTTAGATTTGGCGTATGCCCAGGAACCCGATATTTACATCGCCAACTCCAGTGTTGTTGCGCATCGCATTCAGGCGATTTATGGTAAGCCCGCAACAGTCGTGAATTACCCGATCGATTCTCATAAGTTTTGTTTTTCTGAGCAGAAGGAAGACTTCTACCTGGCTTCGGCCCGGTTGATGGGCTACAAACGGGTCGATTTGATTGTGGAAGCCTTTAACTGGTTGGGTTGGAACTTGTTGATTATGGGGGATGGCCCAGAACGCGATCGCCTCCGGTGTAAAGCGTTAGATAACATCAAGTTTTTGGGCTACGTGAGCGATGCTGAGCGAACTTATCTCATGTCCAAAACCCGCGCTGTTGTGGTCGCCGCCCTAGAAGATTATGGTTTGGTTCCGTTAGAAGCTAATGCCAGTGGTACGCCGGTGGTGGGGTACGGTTGTGGCGGTATTTTGGATACGCAAATCCCTGGTGAAACAGCCATCTTTTTTCATCGCCAAACCCCTGAAGCTATTCAAAATGCATTATTAACAGCGAATGAGACGAATTGGAACTATCAAACGATTCGCGATCGAGCAATTAATGAGTTTTCGGAGGATGTTTTCTTTCACAAAATTGATCAGGTCATTCATACAGCTTGTCATTTGAATTAGATATCTTTGCTTGGACACGATTTCAAACCCCGGAGGATACGGGATGGGTGTAGCTTACCAACCTCAAGCCATTGAAACAGAACCTGGATATGGACAATTACTTTCGGTCTTGATGCGGCGGCGGAATTGGCTGTTAGGAACCTTTACAGGGACTTTGGCGATCGCGGCGATCGTCACCCTCGTATTGCCATCGACCTACCGCAGCCACATGCAACTGCTGGTAGAACCAAACTACCAGGGTAAACGCAATCAGGCTGAACAAGAGCCATCTTTTGCCGACTCGAATGTGGAAGTAGACTACTCCACCCAGTTGACGCTGATGCGTAGCTCCCAGTTACTAGAGCGGGCAGTAAATTCGTTGCAAGCAGACTATCCAGACCTGGAAGTAGCTGATTTGCAGGAGAACTTATTGCTGTTTCAGGTTGAGGATGCCAAGATTAAAACCAAAGTATTCCAGGTTGTTTACGAGGATAATGACCAGGAAAAGACTCAAAAAGTACTACAAGCGATTCAGCAGGTTTATCAGAACTACAACCGAGAACAGCAGCAACAGCGACTTGCCAAAGGACTTGCTTTTGTCGATGATCAATTACCGCAGGTGCAGCAGCAAGTAACCCAATCGGAGGCCAACCTAGAACGATTTCGGAAGCAACAAAACTTGATTGACCCAGAATTACAATCGAAGGCAATCATTGATGCGTTGGGGATCGTGCAGGATGAACAGCGCAAGAATCATGCCGAATTACGCGATGCTTCGGCTCGGTATGCGGAGTTGCAGACCCAATTAGCAAAAACTCCAGCTCAAGCTCGAGTTAGTAATCAATTGAGTCAGTCAGAACGCTATCAAAACTTACTGAATGAAATTCAAAAAACTGAATTAGCGTTGACCCAAACTCGAACTCGATACACTGATGCGTCACCGATCGTGCAACGCTTGTTACAACGCCGTGCTGATCAAGAAGCCTTGCTGAAGCAGGAAGCAGAGCGGGTTTTGGAGCGAGTGCCACCTGCGTTGAAGGGGCGGCTGCAGAAAGAGGGGCAATTGGGCGATACGGAACAGGCGTTGACGACCCAACTGGTTGAAGCACGGGTGGCAGTACAGGCATTAAAAGCTCGCCAGCAAAGCTTAGCCCAGTCGGAACAACGCCTCAAAGCGCAACAAAAGCAGTTTCCCCGGTTACTCGCAGAGTATGGGAGACTACAGCCCAAGGTGCAAGTCGATCGCCAAACGTTGGAGCAACTGCTGAAAGCGCGTCAAGAACTCGCGTTGGAAATTGCTCGGGGTGGCTTTGATTGGCAAGTGGTGGAAGAACCTAAATCTGGCATCCTGGTTGGGCCGAGTTGGAAGAAGAACCTGGCTTTGGGTGTATTTGGCGGCTTAATATTGGGTTGCTTTGCGGCTTTTGCGCGGGAAGCGTTTGATGACGCCGTTCACACCTCGGATGAATTAAAAAAACAAGTGTCGCTGCCCTTGTTGGGCATTACGCCAGCCGTCCCGATCACCGCTCAAAAATCAAACTCTTTGTTGCCAGAAGCTGCGCCTGTGATTCAGTGGCAACCGTTTAGAGAAGCAATGGATTTGATTTATAAGAATCTGCAATTGCTTAACCCCGATTTTCCACTGCGATCGCTGGTGATTACCTCAGCTCTAGCGGGGGAGGGCAAGTCTACATTGGCTTTGGGCTTAGCCATGAGTGCGGGGCGGTTGCATCAGCGGGTATTGTTAATTGACGCAGATTTACGCCGACCCAGCTTGCATAAGCAATTAAATTTGCCGAATGAACGGGGATTGTCTACATTGTTGGCAAGCGATGCGCCGATCGAGGATGGCGACGATGTCCCCATTTCCGCGACCTATAACAACATTTCAATTCTAACGGCAGGCCCAACTCCTACCGATCCGGCAAAGCTGCTGAGTTCTCGGCGCATGGGCGAATTGATGACTGCATTTGAGCAAACTTATGATTTGGTTCTGCTGGACGCACCGCCAGTACTGGGCATTGTGGATACTATTTTGGCAGCCTCTTTTTGTGGCGGTGTGTTGTTAGTTGGGCGGATTGGGCAGGTTACTCGTACTGAACTCAACCAGGCAACAACCATGCTCAGCAAGCTCAATGTCATTGGTGTGATTGCCAATGGCGCGAGTGATTCAGTCATGACTTATTCGTCGTATGAAAAACGAGGCAGTAAACTGGCAGTTCCATAGATCAATCAGGCTTAGTCTTGCGTGTTCCTGAATCTGCGATCGCAGCTCCGTCACCGTTAGTTTCGCATCACCAATGAGTATGATTTCTATTCCATTGATTAGGTTCGCATCATTACCTCAACATCCAGCGATGCTCCAATGTGAGCTAATCTGGCGACAAAAGATATTAGTTGTTAAAAAAACAAACCGTTCTAATACCCATCTCACTTCATTGCAAGATTTACAGCGGGTTATCGCCTGTCTTCAGCGATCGTCGATTGAACGAGTGGCGCTTGATCCCAATCTGGACGAAGCGACTCAAATCCTGTGGGCGGAAGCCTGTAAACAGGCGGGCAAGGAAGCTTTTTTACGGCTTCCAGGAGCTTCCGAGATGCCTCAGCGACGAGCCAGATTTACCTGGTGGCTAAAATGCTTATTCGATCGCTTAGCCACAATTAGTTTGCTGAGCCTTCTTTTGCCTGTGTTAGTTGGGCTAGCCGCATTGATTAAAGTTTCCTCTCCTGGCCCTATTTTCTTTCGTCAGTGGCGCGTTGGTCGGCGAGGTAAGTTATTTCAAATTTTCAAATTCCGTACCATGATCGCCGAGGCAGAGCAACTGCATCATCAAGTGATGCAAAACCAGCCAGGATTGCACAAGTTGGAAAATGACCCGCGGCTCACACCAGTTGGTTACTGGCTGCGCAAATATAGCCTGGATGAATTGCCCCAGTTGGTCAATGTACTGCGTGGCGAAATGAGTTTGGTGGGACCACGTCCATGGGCACTATACGATGCCTTGCGCGTCAGTCCAGCCTTGAGACATCGACTGAATGCACTCCCAGGCATGACTGGCATGTGGCAAATCGAGATGCGCTCGCACATGCGCGACATTGATGCAGTCAATCGTTATGACCTGGATTACCTCCGCAATTGGTCGCCGCTGCAAGATTTCAAGATTTTGTTGTTGACGATTCCCAAAGTTCTTTCTAGATTCGGTGCGTATTAGTTGCTTCTGAATTAAACCCTATGCTTCGAATTCCCCCGTTCCTGCGTCACATGTTGAAAGCCTCCCACTTCTGGCAAGAAAATGGGTTGCTCCTGCGCGAATTTCGCTTCTTTCCCAAAGTCGTTTGTCTAGCACTGTTATTTTCCTTGCTAGCAGCAACTCTGGAAGGGTTTGGCTTGGGATTTTTGATGGCGTTTCTGCAAAACTTGGTCAGTCCGGATGCGGCACCAATTCAAACCGGATTGCTGTGGTTCGATCAGGTGATTCTTGGCATCCAGGAACCACCCACCCAGCGCTTACTTCGTGCCTCAGCTCTGATTTTGCTGGCAACCTGGCTGCGGGCAGGATGCAACTACATGACCCACATTTATACAGACCTAACTCAACTTCATTTTGTTGATCGCTTACGAAAGCATATTTTTGAGCAACTGACTGCCCTAAACCTCAGCTACTTTACCAGGACTCACTCTGGTGAGTTAATCAACACTGTTACAACTGAGATTGGTCGATTGCAGCAAGCTTTTAGCATGGGTGCATTCCTGTTGATTAAGGGTTTGACGATCGCGATTTACACGATTCTTCTATTCCAAATTTCGTGGCAATTATCCCTACTCTCGATCGCATCATTTTCTCTGTTGGGGGTTAGTCTTAATACCATTAATAAATGGGTGCGAGAATCTAGTTTTGCTGTCTCAGAAACCAGTGGTCGCTTCGTTTCAGTTGCGATCGAGCTTATCAATGGCATTCGCACCATTCAAGCCTCTAATGCGCAAAATTATGAGCGCCAGCGGTTCTATCAGGCCAGTTCCAACATTGTCGCCGCCTCAGCTCGATCGACTCGCAGTGCCGCGATCGTTCGCCCTTTAGCAGAAGGGTTAGCGACAACAATTTTGATTGGCATCATCGTCTTAGGTTTTACAGTTTTTGTCACTACAGGAATGCTGCAAACAGCATCCCTACTCACCTTTCTGTTTATTCTATTTCGCCTGGTGCCGGCAATTCATGAAATCAATGGTTGCCGAGTGGCCTTGAGTGGATTTCATGGCTCGATTGATAATTTGAAAGAATTGCTGCGAACAGACAACAAGCCCTATCTGGTGAATGGCACACTTCAATTTCAAGGGTTGCAAAAGGCGATTCACTTCAACTCAGTCAGCTTTGAGTATGAACCTGGAAACCGAGTGCTCCACAACATCAATTTAGTGATCGAGCAAGGAAAAATGACTGCTTTAGTTGGTGCTTCAGGTGCTGGCAAAACAACTTTAGTAGACCTGCTGCCTCGCTTCTATGACCCAGTTCAAGGAGATATTCTACTTGATGGAATTAAGCTTTCTGAATTTGATATAAGTTCAGTCCGAAATCGAATGGCAGTTGTGAGCCAGGATACTTTTATTTTCAATGCATCTGTGTTAGAAAATATAGCCTATGGCTTAGACTCTGTTGAGGCAAATGATGTTTATCATGTTGCTAAGTCTGCCAATGCTTTAGAGTTTATCCAAGCATTACCGGATGGTTTTCAAACGCGCTTGGGCGATCGAGGTGTTCGGCTTTCTGGTGGGCAGCGCCAACGTATTGCGATCGCTCGTGCCCTGTTGCGTGATCCCGATATTTTGATTCTTGATGAAGCCACCAGTGCCCTGGATTCTGTCTCGGAACGGTTGATCCAGGAGTCGATTGAACAGCTTTCTCGCGGACGAACAGTCATCGCGATCGCCCATCGCTTATCTACCATCATGCGAGCGGACAAAGTTGTTGTGCTGGAGCAAGGACGGATTGTTGAGCAAGGTACTTATCAAGGCTTGCTCAAACAACGTGGCAAACTTTGGAATTACCATCAGATGCAGCACGAACTTACACCTTCACCCCAACTTGAAATTCCTCCTGTTGAAATCAGTCGTTAGCAACTTCGCGGTTTGAATCAGGTTCTTCTACCCCCGATGCCCTTTTATGACTATGCTTCCGTCGTTTCCACCCATCACACCAGTTTCTCCCCGTCTCCACCGTCCCCGTTGGTCGGTGATGATTCCCACTTACAACTGCGCCGAGTACCTGAAACAGACTTTGCACAGTGTCCTTCAGCAAGCTCTCGAGCCACAGGAAATGCAGATCGAAGTTGTGGATGATGAGTCAACTCAGGATGATCCAGCAGCCGTTGTGAGAGAAGTTGGACAGGGGCGAGTGAGTTTTTATCGCCAGCCGCAAAACGGTGGGGCAATTCATAATTTCAACACTTGCATTCAACGCAGTACAGGCCATCTCCTCCACATTTTGCATGGGGATGATAAGGTGCTGCCCGGATTTTATGCGGCGATGGAACAGGCATTTCAGCAAGAACCAGCGATCGGTGCGGCCTTTTGTCGTCCAATTTATCTGGATGAGTTTGACAACCAGCGATTTATCTACCAACTGGAGCAGTCGGAAGCAGGTGTTATGCCCCAGCTTCTGCAACGGTTGGGTAAGGTTTGTATGATTCAAACTCCTTCTATCGTTGTGAAGCGGGAAGTGTATGAAACGATCGGGGGGTTTCATCCAGAATTATTTCACGCTGGTGATTGGGAGATGTGGAAGCGCATTGCATCTTATTATCCAATCTGGTACGAACCGGAACCATTGGCGTGTTATCGTACCCATTCCTCATCCCATACATCTGGTTTAGTGCGATCGGGCGCTAATATTGCCAATACCCGCCGCGCGATTGAGATTTCCCAGTCCTATTTGCCCGAGTCAATTCGTGAATTTGTCACGACTGAGGCTAGAGAGTTTTATGCCATGTATGCTTTTGAATCAACCTGTTGGCATCTTGTGCGACGTGATTTTCAAACGGCGATCGCGCAATTGAGAGAAGGGTTGAAGTGCAGCCACTCGTTGAAAACTTTGACTAACATAAGTCGATTTATTGGTGCGATCGGTATTCGTCGCAGTCGTAAAGCCCTGTCTACCCTGGTGAAACCATCCACCCATTGTCAACCTCAAGCCGATTGAACTGTTCGTGGAATGGGCGCTTAGTCCATCTAAATTGTCCACTCATCGAAGGAACTTTCTATGTTTGACTACCTGATTGTTGGTGCAGGATTTGCTGGAAGCGTTCTTGCTGAACGATTTGCCAGTGTGCAAGGTAAAAAAGTATTGATTGTAGACATTCGCAATCACATTGGTGGCAATGCGTACGACCATTACAATGAAGATGGGATATTAGTTCATAAATATGGTCCGCACATCTTTCATACTAATTCACGCCCTGTTTTTGAATACTTATCTCAATTCACTGCGTGGCGACCTTATGAACATCGGGTGTTAGCGAGTGTGGATGGTCAATTGGTGCCAATCCCAATCAATTTAGACACGATTAACAAACTCTATGGCTCTAACTTAACTGCCTTTGAAGTTGAACAGTTTTTTGCCAATGTGGCAGAACCCAAAGACTATATTCGCACTTCGGAGGATGTTGTTGTTAGTAAAGTGGGGCGGGAGTTATATGAGAAGTTCTTTCGAAACTATACGCGCAAACAATGGGGGATTGATCCATCGGAATTGGATAAATCTGTGACTGCACGAGTTCCAACTCGAACAAACAGAGACGATCGCTATTTCACAGATACCTACCAGGCGATGCCCCTTCATGGCTACACACGTATGTTTGAGCAGATGCTGGCACACCCTAATATCAAAATTATGCTCAACACGGATTATCGAGATGTCATCAATGTCATTCCATATCAGGAAATGATTTATACGGGGCCGATCGATCTGTTTTTTAATTACTGCTATGGCAAACTACCCTATCGATCGCTGGAGTTCAAACATGAAACTGTGAATAAGCCCACCTACCAGCCTGCGCCAGTCGTCAATTACCCCAACGAACATCTCTACACTCGCATTACAGAATTCAAGTACTTGACTGGCCAGGAACACCCCAAAACTAGCATTGTGTACGAGTATCCTCTCGCCGAGGGCGATCCCTACTATCCGGTTCCTCGCTCTGAGAACACTGAGCTTTATAAACAATACAAAGCCCTGGCAGATGCGCTTCCAAACGTACATTTTGTCGGACGATTGGCCACATACAAGTACTACAACATGGATCAAGTCGTAGCTCAAGCATTGACCGTATTCAACAACTTGCAAGAGCGAGAAAAACAGCTCTCCGAATTGGCTTCAAATCGGGAATTAGTAGGAATAAATCATTAGTCAAGGAATGAAAAACCAATGAATATTCTTGGTAGAGTTCGATTTCCAAACTCAGTAGATAATCTTGAATTGTATTTGCGGTTACCCCAAAATGCAACGGCTTATTATGATGAATGCGATCGAGTCATTCACCTTTCTCAAGGGGATACTCTGTCTTTCAATACTTACTTCAACTCTCTGTACGAAATCTTTTACAAGCAATACACAATTCTTTCAAACATATATTATGCTCTGAACTTGCAGGGTAATTTTACCCTCTCGCTTTATCGTGAAAGACAGGATAGTTCCAGTCGTCAGTTGCTTCATTGCCAGTCCTATGCAGATTGCGATTTTTCAAATCCAATTCAGTTCCTTATTCCTGAATGTGCTGATGTGGAAGCCGGACGCATTTATTTAGAGTTGACATGCTTGAGCGATCGCGGTCTTATCAAAGAAGGCTGGATTGCTACCGATGAAGCACATTGTCAAGCTGTAAAATTAGGCATAATTAGTTGTACTTATAAGAAAGAGGCTTACATTACAAAAACAGTTCATACCTTATTGAATGATATATCTCTTTCAGAGAAGTCGTTTGATGTTTTTGTTGTCGATAACGGGCAAACATTGGAACAAAGTATATTTTCAAATCGTCGAGTTCACCTCATCCATAATCGGAACTTAGGTGGCAGTGGTGGCTTTACTCGTGGATTGATTGAAGCCCTACGAGATGCAAGCTATACCCATTTTCTGTTCATGGATGATGATGTTGAACTGGATAGTGAAGTCATCTACAAACTATTTTCACTTTACGAATATGCCAAGTCAGATTTTGCGATCGCTGGTGGAATGTTAGATTTACAAAAACGATATTTATTGTTTGAAGCTGGAGCACACTATGCTAAAAGCCAGTTTAAAGATGCATTTGAACCATTTGAGTTATGTTCACTCAAAACCGATCTGGATTTAAGAGAACCTGCCTCTCTCAATACTTTATTAGTAGAAGAACCGATCGATTACGGAGCTTTCTGGTTTTTCGCATTTCCGCGAGAGTTTGTTGAAGAAATGGGATTACCACTTCCCTTCTTCATTAAAGGAGACGATATCGAGTTTGGATTACGCATCAGTCGCCAACTTCAGAAACAAATCATTTCCTTTCCAGCAATCTCTGTATGGCATGAGCCGTTTTATGCCAAATTTCCTGTCTGGGATAGTTATTATTACTTTCGCAACATTTTAGTGACTCATGCGTTGCATGGCTCCCTCAGTTATTTCAAAGCTGTGACTGATATTACCATGAGACTCATCTATATGTTGCTATTTTTTGATTACAACTCTGCTGGCATGATCATCAAAGGGTTTGAAGACTATATTAAAGGTCCAGAATTTATTAAACAGCATGATCCAGAAACTTACCATGTTGAAGTCGTTAAACTAAGTAAAAGGTATGTTAATCAACGAGTTGATTATGCATCTAAACCAACTCAACCAGCTAAAGTCGAATATGCTGGAGTTGTGAGACGATTGGCTAGTTTAGTTACTCTCAACGGTCATTTCTTGCCAAACTTCCTAATTCGAACAGAGCCTGCGCTCATTTGGTACGCTCCAGGCTACCCAGGACAGCGATCGCGAGCCTTTGCCAGAAAGAGAATTCAGATTTTTAAGGAGAAAATGGCTTGCACTTATGAGTATGAAATGGATAAGCAAAGTGGCTACAAAATCTTATTTGATTGGTTGAAATTAGTTTGGATAAGTTGTTTTTGTTGGGCACGTATCACTCGTGCGTGGAAGCAGTCTTCAAAGGATCTAGTTTCGCTTAGCTTCTGGCATAACTACCTACGTATTTCATCGGAGTGACTCAAAATATTCAAATGATGAAGCGATCGATATTTTGAACTGTTCATTTTTTATCTGCGATCGCCGCTCTTCGACCTTCAATCACATCCACCCAGAATCAAACTTAAACGAATTAACTTCTGAAAGGAGGTGAATACGATATGGAAAGCCCACTCGTTAGCGTCATTATTCCTACTTACAATCGGCTTAATTATTTACAAACTGCGATCGCGAGTGTTTTGCATCAGACAGTTCAAGATTTTGAAATTATTGTGTCTGATGATTGTAGCTTTGAAAGTCCTGAAGCACTGATTCGATCGTTCAATGATCCTCGAATCCAACTTCGCCGTAACGTAACAAATCTTGGTATCGCTCGGAATGCGATGTCTGCCTTTCAAATGGCAAATGGAAAATATGTTGCAAGTTTAAATGATGACGATGTGTGGACCGAGCAATTTCTAGAAAAACTTCTTCCTCCATTAGAAAACCATCCAGAGTTAGTATTATCTTTCTGCGACTATGCAGTAATAGATGCAACTGGGACTATGCAACCGGAGTGGACAGAACAACAAACACGCCAGGAAAACCGCGATCGTTTATCGGCAGGTATTTATCATCCGTTTTGGGAGGTGGGATTAGTCAACCAGTCGATATTTGCTTCGTGTGCCGCGGTGCTGCGAAGGGCAGCAATTCGAGTGGAAGACTTACCCAACGCAGGTGTTTTCTGGGATTACTATTTAGTCTATCTTGCTTGCCGAACGGGGGGCGGAGCCTACTATTATCCAGAGCGATTAACTCAATATCGTAGACACTCACAGTCTGAAAATATGCTGAGTGGAAGTCGGGATGCCCAAGCAAAAATTCGTAAAGGGAAAGCGGGCATATTTTGCTATGAGCAATTTGCTAACCATGCGCCTGAACCTTGGATGCAGAAGTATTTTTGGCGAGAATGGGCACATGCCAACACAACTCTGGCAATCGGCTTGATGCGTGAGGGTCGTAGTGCTGAGGCTCGTCCTTATTTGATGCGATCGCTGCTTCAGCAACCTTTAAATCCAAGAACTCTGATTGCTTCTATTCTCAGTTACATTCCTCAGTCGATAGCTATGCCAATCAGTCATCTTCGAGATCCAGGGTTGTTATCCAGAGCTAGATAATTACTGAGTTATATTCTGATGTCAATATCTCATCTGCCTATTCTTAAGTCTATTATTCAAACATTCAAACCAACTTTGGCTTGGATTGCAATTTTTGGTGTAATTGGGTTGGTGTTAGTTTGTTTACTTGCAAAAGCAGGGTGGGCTTTACGGCTCGGGTTTCCTCTGGGGTGCTTTTTAACTGCGACTTGGCTTTATTTTCGGTATCCAATTCTTTATTTAGGATTTACCTGGTGGATTTGGTTTTTAACTCCATTCTTACGCCGGTTTGTTGATCTTCAAAGTGGTTGGCTTGACCCCAACCCCATCATGCTGGCACCGTTTCTCGCATCGTTGCTTACCCTAATAACGTTCATTCAATGTTTTCCCAGGATGTATCGACGGGGTGGTTTGCCATTTTTGCTGGCTGTTGTGGCTGTGTTGTATGGCTTGCTTGTGGGGATTATGCACTGGTCGTGGATTAAGCCTAGTGTCCCTTTATTAAATTGGCTTACGCCAATCTTGTTTGGATTTCATTTATTTGCTAACTGGAAAGATTACCCAGTTTATCGCAAGGCGATGCAGCGAATATTTCTGTGGGGAGTTGCTGTGATGGGTACTTATGGGATTGTTCAGTATTTAGTTGCACCTCCCTGGGATCGTTTATGGCTCATGAACCAAAATACTCAGGTTTTTGGAGTTCCGGAACCATTTGGGATTCGAGTGTTTAGTACGATGAATTCGACTCAGCCCTTTGCCTGTGTCATGGCTGCTGGCTTAGTGTTGTTATTTAGCGATCGTGGAGGCACTAAATTTTTAGCTGCAGGCGTTGGTTATCTCTCATTTTTGTTGACGTTGGCGCGTTCCGCTTGGTTGGGTTGGGCAGTTTCTCTCGCTTTGTTTTTACCTTCCCTCAAACAACGATTGCAAATTCGCTTTGTTTTTACCATTTTTGTGATGACCATTCTTGTTTTACCTTTGACATTCATTGATCCGTTTGCAGATGTGATTAATGCTCGTCTTCAAAGTTTATTCAATATTAGTAATGATGTTAGTTTTAATGCTAGAGCAGCAGGTTATAACACGGCTTTAGGGTTGGCATTATCAGAGTTTGTTGGTCAAGGGTTGGGTGGAGTAATTATCAGTGACTCTTTGGGTGTTAATGATAGTGGTATTTTAAGTCTTTTCTTCCTACTGGGCTGGTTTGGTACGCTTCCATACTTGGGTGGATTACTAATTTTATTGATTAGTTTGACACGGAAAATTGAAGGAGGTGATGATGCCTTTGCAGCAGGTTCACGAGCGATCGCTTTTGGCACCTTTGCGCAAATTGGGCTAAATGAATCGATGTTAGGAGTGTTTGGCATGATCTTGTGGGGATTTTTAGGAATCGCCTTAGCAGCCCAACGCTACTACACCTACCAACAATTTCACTCATCGCATGCGAAGGAGTTACATGAGTTTGAATTTGTAAGCTATTAGATTGCGATCGTTAAAGTTAAACGATGGAGCTTAAATCATGACAAATCCAGTTAAAACTTGGTGGTCAATTCCTTCATTAATTAAAAATAGTAATAATAGTAATTTCAGTGTGTTGAAGCATCGCTGGATTTTTTTGATGTTAGGACTTTTGGGAGTTGGGTATATTTTGCTAACTCTCAATGGTTACGGCAATCATGATGATATTTATCGAATGATTAGTACCTGGCGAATCTTGCTTAGTGAACAACGGTACGAGCCATCTCGCTTTCAAGGTTACTTAGTTCCAGAAATGGTGATTGGATTGTCCTCACATCTGGGTGATTTTTATTTGTCAAACATAGTTTCAGTAACACTAGCGATCGCCAGTTTGGGTATATTTTACTGCTTGCTGATTCGTCTAGTTTCACCGTTACTATCAGCATTGGCAGCAGCAGCAATTGGGACAAACCCTTACTGGATCATTGCTGCTACAACCTCCACTGATTATATTTATCCAACCTTTTTCTTCCTTTTAGGTTTGTTATTGTTAGTCAGCCAACGTTTTCGAATGGCGGGAGTTGTTTTCGCTTTAGCCGTTTCATCTCGGCTAACTTACGGGCCGATGGTGGCGATCGCTTTTGGATTTTACTTACCTTACCTACAGAAAAACGTTGATTTAAGAAAACAGTTTTTTCAGGGAGTTTGGTTGTTTATCTTAGCTTGTGTTGCCCTTTATTTGCCAGTGTTTTTAGCATCTGGGATGTCTCTTTCATTTTTAAGTTATGCTGATGATGCCGCAGGCGGAAAGCTAGCAGATATTGCTAGATTTGTTTATAAGAATATTTATTTGTGGGGATTGCCAACGTTTCTTGTCTTAATCATCTTTTTCATTTGGGAGCGTCAATTCTACTGGCGTCAAATTTGCCAAACTCCATTTCAAAAAGGCTCTCCATCACGATTAATCTTTCATGCTGTCCTCTGGGTACTCATTTATAATCAGTTGCTATTCTTTAAATTACCTCATCAATATCAATACCTTATTCCAGTTTTATTTTGTGTCACATTTTTGATTTGTCAGCTTCCTGGTCTTCGAAAGCAAGTTTTATGTCTTAGTCTTGTTATCGCACTTCATTCAGTGCATGGTGTTATCAACTTTGATGTAATAGAAACTTATCAACTACCAGGAGATAACAATACGATTCATTCTGATGGAGCTGTGGTAAAGCCTGCTATTCGAGAGGGTATTTTGCTGAGAGACTACCGGTGGCGATCGCAGTATCAACGCCGTATGACAAATGACTTCAATCAACGCTGGCAACACTTTGGGCGAACACTCACTAATCCACGCTGATCTGGAATGAATTATCAATTTGTCAATGTTTGCTGAAACTTGTTTTTTGCACAAATGCATCGCTTCTGCTGAGTTTGGATCGAATCTTATGAACTTATTGAGTTTGCAACCTAAAAATTTGTGGGCGCGGCGATACGCGATCGTCTCAGTTGTGGTGGCGTTGCTTATTGCTGGCCTGGTTCAGATGATGTCGCAGGCGCAAATATCTTCCTCCGTTCGTCCGGCTGACTCATTCGTGGATTCGATCGGAGTTGCAACGCACCTGCGATATTTGGATACGGCTTACAACCGATATGAAGATGTCGTTAAACCTCGCCTGCGAGAGTTGGGTGTACGGCACATTCGAGATGGTGGCAAAGATCCATTGATGTTTCAAAAGATTAATGACCTAGCAAAAACTGGCATTAAAGCCACGATGGTGATGGACCCGCGCGATGGGATTAGTCCTAATAATGTGATTGGCGAAGTTATCAATCCAATTCTGCCCGCGATCGCGGCAGTAGAAGGACCAAATGAATGGGATGTGCATCGTCAGTTGAGCTATGAAGGTCAACCTTTTCCAGAGGGAATTCGACGATACCAAACAGAACTTTATAACGTCATCAAACGCAACTCAGCAACCAAGGATTTACCCGTTTTAATGCCATCTTTAGCAATTCCATTCAATGCGCCTCAACTAGGGTATTTGAATGCTTTGACGGCGGGAAATATGCACAGTTACCCAGGTGGGAATTTACCCAGTCAAGATCTTGATACTAAATGGATTCCCCTAACTAGAGTTGTTGCTGGCGACAAGCCGATCGTTGCCACTGAAACAGGCTGGCATACGGCCATCTCTGATCCTGGCCCGCCCCAACCTGCTGTTTCCGAAAAAGCCGCGGCACGTTATGTTCCGCGACTTTTTTTAGAGTATTTTAATCGCAATATTCAACGAACATTTATTTATGAATTGATTGACGAGCGATCGGCTCCTGAACAAGAAAACAATTTCGGATTATTGCGATTTGATGGAACTCCTAAACCAGCTTTTACCGCTTTGAAGAATCTCATGACGCTGCTGAACGATCCTGGTGCTAACTTTCAACCTCAAGGATTTAACTATCAATTGCAAGGGAATTTAGCGAACATTCATCATACTATTTTGCAGAAACGCGATCGACGCTTTTACTTCATTCTCTGGCAAGAAGTTCCCAGTTTTAATCCTCAAACTAAAACAGATTTAACTGTGCCTGAGCAGGCGATTACGCTTTCACTTCAAACTGCAACTAAACAGGCAAAAGTTTATGCTCCAATTCAATCTCTCACACCAATATTTCAAACTAACAATCCAAAAGATTTGCAACTCAAAGTTGCTGATCATCCACTTGTCATTGAACTGACACCCGCATGAAATTATTCAGGAGGTCTACCGATCGTGTCTTTTACCTATCCCTCTTTCATCAGTATCTTTTTGCCAGCTTTGGAAGGCGGTGGAGCAGAACGGGCCATGCTTCATCTTGCTCAAGGATTTGCCCAATGTGGGATCAAAACAAATTTAGTTGTGGCAGAAGCAGAAGGGGCTTACCTGGATATGTTGCCACCGGGCGTAAAATTGGTTAATTTGCAAGCCAAAGCTCCAGTTTTAGTGTCTAAAACATTGGCATTGCGGCAGTATTTGCAGCAAGTTCAACCAGATATATTGCTTTCGGCGTTGGACATTGCTAGTTCTGCAACGTGGGCGAAACGATTGGCAGGAGTTTCTACGCGAGTTGTGATGTGTGTCCAGACAAATTTATCTCAGCAATTTCGTGACCATCAGCCACTCACAGGTGGAAAGATTCGCCCCCAATTGGTGCGCTGGTTCTACCCATGGGCAGATCAAATTGTGGCCGCGTCGGAGGGAGTTGCTGCCAATGTGGCTGAAATGACAAATCTTTCACTTGAACAGATTCATGTAATTTATAATCCGGTGGTAACACCAGCGATGCAGGCAAAGATGCAGACCCCGATCGCTCATCCCTGGTTTGCGTCCGGTGCGCCGCCAGTTATTTTAGGCGTAGGGCGATTGGTTACACAAAAAGACTTTCCGACGTTAATTCGAGCGTTTGCCATCTTGCGACAACAGCGAAAGGCTCGACTCATGATTTTAGGAGAAGGTGATCAGCGGTCTAAACTCGAAGCACTCATTCAAGACTTAGGTTTAACCAATGATGTGGCTTTGCCTGGATTTGTTGAAAATCCATATGCTTATATGGCAAAGGCATCAGTATTTACTCTGTCTTCGATCTTTGAAGGATTTGGTAACGTTGTGGCAGAAGCATTGGCCGCAGGTACGCCTGTCGTCTCAACTGATTGTGAAAGTGGTCCGGCTGAAATTTTGGCAAATGGCCAATATGGCAAGTTAGTTCCAATTCGAGACGAAACCGCTCTAGCATCCGCGATCGCAATAACGTTAGAGCAACCTCGTAACTCAAATCGATTACAGCAAAGAGCAGAGGCCTTCTCCCTAAATACTGTTACGCAGCAGTATTTGCAGGTGTTGCACCCGGAAATGAATGCCCCTCGATCGCTGGCAAGTTAGGAGCAAACACTATGCGAATTTTGCATCTACTCAACGATGTTCATGAATTGGGGAATGGCATCATTAATTTGGCCGTAGATCTGGCCTGTTTACAAGCAAAGTCTGAACATGAGGTGGTGGTGGCATCTGCCGGTGGTGAGTACGAAACGTTGCTGAGAGAGTATGGAGTTCATCATGTTTATTTACACCAATCTCGCCATCCCCTTTCGTTATTGAAAACGGCAACTCATTACTGCAACCTGGTTCGCGCAATTCAACCTGATGTTGTGCATGCTCACATGATGACAGGGGTCGTGTTAGCGGCCCTACTTCGATTCATTGGCTCTTACCGATTAGTGTCTACGGTGCATAATGAGTTTCAACGAAGTGCGATTTTGATGGGGATTGCTGATCGCGTGATTGCCGTCAGTCAATCAGTTGCAGAGTCTATGCAGCGACGCGGTGTTCCGCCGCATAAGTTACGTGTGGTCAAGAATGGCACCATTGGCGCGCCTCGACTCCAGCGATCGCACTCCACAACACCCGTTCAGCTATGTCATCCGGCTATTGCCACGGTTGCTGGGATGACAGATCGCAAAGGGATTGCTGAATTGATCACAGCGTTTGAACAGATTGCAGTTACTTTTCCAGATGCGCGCTTGTATTTAATCGGAGATGGGCCAGACCGCGCTAAATACGAGCAACAAGCCAGTGCTTCACCAGTTGGCGATCGCATTCATTTTGAAGGGTTTCAACCTGATCCATTTTGTTACTTGCAGGCAACAGATATTTTTGTGTTGGCATCTCGGCGTGAACCGTTTGGATTGGTGTTGGCGGAAGCGAGAGAGGCTGGTTGTGCCATTATCGCGAGTCAGGTAGATGGGATTCCCGAAGCGCTAGATCAAGGCGATGCTGGAATTTTGGTGCCGCCCGCCAACTCCCAGGCGATCGCGGCATCGCTGCAAACTTTACTGGCTCAACCTGAACAGTTGCAACATTGGCAGCAACAGGCTCAACAAAATTTGGAGTGGCTATCCGTTGGTCGAGTGAATCGAGAAACCTTAGACGTTTACCGAGACGCGATCGCGGCTGCAAGTCGAGTTCCTTTTGGGTTGCCGACTTTTTCCAAACAACCTAATTCTTACTAACATACTGAACCAGCGGTTGCCGTTGCTCTACGCTGCCTACCTTCGTAAAGATGAGTGGGGTTGGCAAACCATGAGTTTGAGCGTAGAACATGAGCGTTGCACAATCAATTTCATAAACAAATGCTGGCACTTCAGTTCCTTCACGAGTTTGAAATCCTGAGACTCGCACGAGCAACTTTGAACGATCGAAGATTCGATTTTCAGCAGTGAAATTGATTGGTTGATGGGGGAGCTTTAAAAAAGCAATATCGAATGATGGGTATTGATGCTTGAAGGGAATTTCGTAGACTTGGTTGCTGTCATCCAAAATAATTCGTCGAGAGCAGCGATCGTCAAAAAAGCCGCGCATGCCCTGGAGTAAAGAACGAGTTTCAAAGGCAACTTTCCACTCAGCGGTTGTTTGCTCAAACAGATGGGCCCAACTGCCTCTCCGCCAATCTTCAAGGTTTTCTAGGAGTGTGTCAGGAGTAAATAACGATTTGGCTGCCCAAAGATTGCCGTCTGCATCAAGAACACAAGTACGACAATAGCCAACATCCCAATGCTCTTGAGGACTACTGAATTCTTCACTGACTTGATCGAGGCTAAATGCAGGACTTCTCTGCTCAAAACCTAAGACAAAAGAGAACCGAACCGAGCCTGGAGTAAAGCAGAGCTTGTTGTCTTCACTGGTGAAAAAGAAAGTTGGCTGTGATACCTGGAGTACAATGTTGACTAATTCAGATTCTATTCTGGGTTGCATTGGCTGAAGGAGGGCAAGGGTTCCTGTTCCTATTTTGCCTTATGTAACAATGTCACCAGAAGCTGACTGACAATGGCCCAAAAACAAGCAACGATGCCTAAACTCGCGAAGAATTTTACACAGGCGATTAATAATTCAGTGCTGGGTAGCAGCGGCACCGATGACGTAATGGGAAAAAGGGCATAGAGGATGTCTACTGGCAGAAATTGCGATCGCAATAAGACCAGCATCGTCAATAATGTGCCCAACCCAGTGATCGGTAAATGAATCAATAGGTACGGGAGCGAAAACAAGTCAAAGGTTAGAAATATTGCCGCGATCGCCGTAATTTGCGCCAACGCTTGGATGGGTTGCTCACTGGCCTGCTGCCAACTGATCCAACTTAAGCCATAACCAATTCCAGCCAAACCAGTCATGAACCAAAAATGACGAGCGTGAACACTTTTGCGCAGGTGCATCATGCCCCAACTGGTTCCAACTCCGGCAATCATAAAAAGCAACAACACAGGACTTAGTAAAGTTGAGGGGAGAGTGGATAAGGTGGCAAACAATTGGTCCAGCCAGCCGCGCAGGGGGGAGTAAAAAATCAACCAAAACCCAATCAATGTTGCGATCGTGCTGGTCAATGCCACGTTGATCATGACTTGAATGCATGAGATGACAAATTGAGCGATCGTCGGAAACTGAATCGCTGCTGGTCGCACATCTTGCATGACGGTGACTGGATGAGCTGAGGTTCTGCGGGTGAACTTAGGCGCTTTTGAACGAACGGCTTGTGGTTTTGGTTTTACATTTTCTTTCTTAGCTGAGATTTTGGCCACCATTGCCTTCACTTCAATGGCCGTCTTGGCGCGTTGATCAGGATTGGGATGAGTCAGCTTATCGAGTACATCGGCGAATTTGGAATTTACCCGAATGCGCTGTCGCCACCGTAGCCGACCTGTTCGCTTATCTTCCAGTTCGAGGGGATGAATCCCCGTCAACAAGTGGATGCAAATTTGGCCGACAGCAAATAAATCTGCTGCTTCATTGATTTCCATTCCAGTAATTTGTTCGGTCGGTTTATAGGCTTGCGATCGCGATCGATGCTCTCCCACTAAGGCGGGTTGCCCGGTCAAATATTTGGAATTTCCAAAACCAATCAACACAACTTGATCCGTTTCATCTCGCAGGAAGACGTTATCGGGAGTCAGGTTGCCATGAATGAGTTGACGACTGTGAAGAAACTTCAGGGTCTCGACCATTTGCTCTAACCAGGTCATGACCCAACCATCAGGACATCCGCCTGGATACTCTGCAATCACGGATTGTAAGGATTTGCCAGCAATCTTTTCCATGACAAAGCAGGGTAGGGAAGGAACCGCCCCCCCAATGGGGATCACAAAGTAACTTTTTACAGCTACTCGCGGTAACCCGGGGCAGCGCATGCTGCTCAAAACCTTGTTGGTGTAGTGAAAGGCATTTACAGCTTGCGGCTGCGTTTCAATTAACACCTTCAGCACCGCTTCAGCTTTCGCATGCAAGTCATAAACTCGATAGGTTGCAGTATGACGATTCGTCGATAGTTGTTCCAGGGGAATATAGCGATCGTTTAGGCGCAGAGTCGTTTTGCAAGTCGGGCAAATGCGCGCTGCCAAGCTACGAATCACCGGACGTTGACAATCAGGATTGATACAGTGGGCAGCAGCATTTAAGGCAGGTTCACGCATGATCAAAACTTCCCCAACTCTAAACCGTGAGCCGCCGCCTCGAGCATTTGGCGATCGCCCTCACTGAAAACACACGACGCTAATGAGTTATTCCAGAAAAATTCCACTGGATCAGGACATCCAAAAATCTTCAAATTAATTAGAACAAGAGAACTAGAAATTACTCAGGATTTTTGGCTGACTCGATCGAAAGCCTGGTTAGGCCCAAAAATAAAAAGCAAATGTATTAACGAGCTTCTGTACTAAAGTTTGTTTGTACTGCTAATCTGAGAGGTGAACGGTTTGGCAAAACCATTTGATTTCGCCAAACTGTTACAGGTTACGAACGTGCTGGTGCGACATGATTCCCTTACGACTAGTTCTAAACAACTTCCTGAGTTACCAAACGGCAGCTTTAGACTTTCAGGGATTGCATACAGCCTGCATTTGTGGCGCAAATGGGGCGGGCAAATCTTCATTATTAGAAGCGATTGCCTGGGCAATTTGGGGTGAGAGTCGCGCTACGGCTGAAGATGATGTCATTCATCTAGGGGCGGCAGAAGTTCGAGTGGATTTTATGTTCAGCCACAACCAGCACACCTATCGCATTATTCGGAGTCGCCATCGCTCGCAAGTCACCACGCTGGAATTTCAGGTGGCCCAGCCAGAGGATAGTGAGACTGTTTCTACTCCCCGGTTTCGATCGCTGACAGCTAAGGGCATACGGGCAACACAACAACTCATCCTCGATCATTTGCGCCTGGATTACGAAACGTTTGTCAATTCGGCCTATTTACGGCAGGGCCGAGCTGACGAGTTCATGTTGAAACGCCCCAACGAACGCAAGCAAATTCTGGCCGATTTGCTGAAATTGACCCAATACGACGAATTGGCAGAACGTGCAAAGGATCAGTCGCGTCAGTTAAAAGGACAGATCGAATTACTGGAGCGCAATCTCGAAACGATTCAAACCCAATTGCAGCAACAGGATGCGATCGCCGCGGAACGCGATCGGTTAGAAACAGAATTAGCTCTGACCCAGGCGCAACAGGCTCAAGATACCGAGCAATTGCAAGCACTGCAAGCCACTCAACACCAACGCCAAACCTGGCAACAACAACTCTCCTGGCAACAGCAGCAGCAACGAATCTTAGAGCAAGACTGTCAGCGCTTGCAACACGAACTGGCTGCGACCCAACATCAGCAACACGAACTCGAAGCCTGGTTGCAGCAAGAAGCAACGATCGTGGCCAAGTATGCCCACTTTCAAACCATGCAGGCTCAAGCAGCGCAGCTATCTGTCCGCTTCAAAGCGCATCAGGTGGCGCAGGCGCAACGGCAGCAATACATGCAGCACCAAGGAGAAAAAATCGCCGCCCTTCAAGCCACAATCCACCAATTGCAAGCTCAGATCGAAACTCTGCAACAGCAAGCGCAAGAGATTCACCGCACGTTAAAAAAAGCCGCAACGGTTGAAGAGGCATTGAAATCGCTGGAGCAAGCCCGATCGCAACTTAGCCAACTGGATCAACTGCAACTGCAAGCAATCCCCCTGATTCAACGTCGCCAGCAAGTTGCGACCCAACTTGAACGGAATCACGCGAAGCTGTCCGCGCGCCTGGATGAACTGATGACATCTGCCCGTCAACTCCAGAGCCAGCAGGCACAACAAGCTCAATTGCGAGATGCGATTACACAAGTCAGCGATCGCATCAAAACATTAGAACAACGGCGTGTTTACCAGCAGCAGGTGCGCGAGAAGGGGGTTGAGCGGCGCAACTTTATGGAGCGGCTGCAAGCGGAACAACGCAATTACGAAGCTCAACTGGCCGATGTCGAGCAGAAAATCCAGTTGTTAGAACAAGAAATTGGCGAGAACACCACAGGTGGAAGACAGCAGGCCGGACTGGAACAGGCGCAACGGGGAACGGGGGCCAAAGCATCCGCCAAAATTATTGCTCAGGCTTCTGCATCGCCGCTCCTTACCGCTGCTCCATCTGCCGCCGGATCACAATCTCTGCTGCGATCGGAGGCGATTTTGCCGCCTTGCCCATTGTGCGATCGACCACTGGATGAACATCACGGCGCGGTTGTGTTAGAGAAACATCGGCAGAAACGGCAGGAGACTTTAGAGCAACTCTGGGTGATCCGAGAGCAGCTATCCACGTCAGAACGCGAGATCCAACTTTTGCGGCAGGAGTATCGGGCCTTGGACCGGGAGTTGAACCAATATCCGGCAGAGTTAGAGCGCCGCGGGCAACTTCAGGAACAATTCCAAACGACGATCGATGCTCAAACTACATTGAACCAACTGACAATCGAGATCAAGGCGATTGAACGCTCATTGCAACAGCGAGAATACGCCACGGATTTGCAACAGGAATTGCAGTTACTGGAACAACGGTTGCAGGAATTGAATTACGACGAGAAAAATCATGCTTTGGCACGAGGAGATGTCGATCGCTGGCGTTGGGCCGAAGTCAAGCAGGCTGAACTCAAACAGGCTCAACGACGGCAGCATCAAATTAGCCAACGCCTCCCCGAATTATTGCAACAATTGGAGGCAGCACAATCTCAAGTAGAAATGTTGCACCAGGAAAAAAATACTCGTTTACAACAAATCGATCAGCATATTGCTGAAATCGGGTATGACCTGGATCAACATAACGCTCTGCAAGTATCAGTGCGCGAAGAACAAAGCTGGGAGTTACGCTACCAGGAACTTTTACGATCGCAACAGCAACATCCACGAGTGCAACAACATGTGCGAGAACTTTACCAAAGTTTGAAGGAACGTCAAGCATCGCAACAAATCAACCAGGGACAAATGCAATCCTTACTTCAGGAGTTGCAACAAACTCCTGATCTGCAAAAACAAATCATCGATCTGGAGCAACGCTTAACTCAACGTCGTACAGACCTGGATGCGCAGTTAGCCACTCTGGGTCGTTTACAACAGCAGCAACAACAGCTAGAAACCCTGCAGACTCAATTTGTCGCGTTAAGTACTCAACTCAAAACAATTCAACGCCAACACCGGGTTTATCACGAACTAGCACAGGCTTTTGGGAAAAACGGAATTCAGGCTTTAATGATTGAAAATGTGTTGCCCCAACTGGAAGCAGAAACAAATCGAATTTTGGCTCGGTTGAGTGCAAATCAGCTTCATGTTCAATTCATTACGCAGCGATCGCACAAACGCAACCCCTCGCGGCTGAAAGCAAAACTGGAAGCCGCCAAAATGATTGAAACCCTGGATATTCTAATTGCTGATGCCAGAGGCACACGCCCCTACGAAACCTACTCTGGGGGGGAAGCCTTTCGAGTCAACTTTGCGATTCGGTTGGCTCTGGCACGGTTGTTGGCTCAGCGATCGGGGACAGCCTTACAAATGCTGATTGTGGATGAAGGCTTTGGAACTCAGGATGCTGAGGGTTGCGATCGTCTGATTGCGGCCATCAACGCCATCTCATCCGATTTTGCCTGCATCTTGACTGTGACGCATGTCCCCCACTTCAAAGAAGCCTTTCAGTCGCGCATTGAGGTGTGCAAAACGGCGAATGGTTCCCATCTGGAACTCATCCTGTAGTCATTTATTCCTATCGCAACCAGCTATTCCTATCGCAACCAGCCAGAGAAGGGGGGCAGTTATAGCCGCCGTTACAGGCAACCTGGCAGAACGAGGCAGACTCTGGCGTGAGCGCTCAGTGAAACGAGGTAAATCAGGTGGAATGTAAAGTCATTCAGAAGTTTTAAGGGAGTGGCGAACAATAGATGCCATCGTTGGTTATTAGTCATGCGTGGTCGATGATTAACAAACGTAACTTGATGTTTATCAGTTAGAAACAAATGTTTCGTCTTTGCAACAATCTTGTGTGCGTTCGTTGTTCTGTTGCTAACTAAATTTAGAATGCTGCGAGGGAGAGCCTTCATGCGAATTGCGATCGCCAAAGAAATTGAATTGGGAGAACGGCGTGTTGCCTTGATCCCAGACACGGTCAGTCGATTAGTAAAACAAGGATTTGAGATCTGGGTTGAGCGGGGAGCGGGTGAAAATGCCTACTTCGCAGACGCCGCCTACGTCGAGGCCGGGGCGCAGATTGTCCCCGATCCAGAAACGGCCTTTAGTGCTGATTTGGTGCTAAAGGTGAAACCACCTCAACGCTGCTCCGATGGCCGCCATGAAACAGGCTTCCTCCAACCAGGCTCAACCTTGATTAGCTTTCTTGATCCCCTGGGCAATCCCGCTTTGTGTCAACAATTGGCGGAACGGCAGGTGACAGCCTTCAGCATGGAATTGATTCCCCGCATCAGTCGAGCGCAAAGTATGGATGCGCTATCCTCACAAGCATCGCTCGCGGGTTACAAAGCAGTGTTGATTGCCGCCTCGATTTGCCCCAAATTTTTCCCCATGTTGACCACGGCAGCGGGAACCATTCCCCCGGCCAAGGTGTTTATCATCGGCGCGGGGGTGGCTGGATTGCAGGCGATCGCGACGGCTCGCCGTCTCGGAGCCGTGGTAGAAGCCTTTGATATTCGCCCTGCGGTGAAGGAAGAGGTGCAAAGCCTGGGTGCAAAATTTGTTGAAGTAGCGCTGGAAGAAGAGACAGTGGCCAGTGGTGGATACGCCAAAGAAGTGTCGGATGCCGCCAAACAAAAAACGCAAGCGGCGATCGCTGCCCATGTGAAACAGGCTGATGTTGTCATCACCACGGCGCAAGTTCCGGGCAAGAAGGCCCCTTTACTGGTTACAGAAGACATGATTACCGCAATGAAAGCGGGGGCTGTGATTGTGGATATGGCTGCTGAGCAAGGTGGTAACTGTGCTGGTACAGAGGCTGGTAGCCAGGTTGTGCGGCAGGGGGTGACGTTGATTGGGCCCGTCAATTTGCCTGCAACGATGCCCGTACACGCCAGCCAAATGTATGCCAAAAACTTACTCACGCTGGTTCAACATCTGGTCAAAGATGGTCATCTATCCCTTGATTTTGCGGATGAAATCACCCGCTCAGCCTGTGTGACGCATCAGGGAGAGGTGTGTAATGAGCGAGTCCGAACGATGTTAGATGCTGCTGTTCCAGTGAGCTTTTAGGAAGGAGCAAATTTATGGCAGAAGGATTAATGATTGGGCTGGTGGTGTTTACCCTGGCTACGTTTATTGGGTTTGAAGTGATTAACAAAATCCCTCCCACCTTGCATACGCCTTTGATGTCAGGCTCCAACGCGATTTCAGGCATTGCGATCGTGGGTGCCATTCTGGTTGCGGGCGATCGCAATTGGCATCTGACCACGATTCTAGGACTCGTCGGGGTCGTTCTGGCCACCATTAATGTCGTGGGCGGCTTTTGGGTCACGGATCGGATGCTGCAAATGTTTAAGAAGAAGGAGGCGTAACCCATGCAAGAGTTTGTGCCGTCATTGATTGAACTGAGTTATCTGGTTGCTGCCGTCCTGTTTATTGTGGGCTTGAAAAAGCTGGGATCGCCAGCAACGGCACGTAACGGCAACAGAATTGCGGCGGTGGGGATGCTGATCGCGATTGTGGCCACGTTGCTGCATCAAAACGTGTTGAATTATGAAATGATTTTGGTCGCGATCGCGATCGGTTCAGCGATCGGTGCCCTCATGGCAAATCGCGTTGAAATGACCGCAATGCCGCAAATGGTGGGGTTGCTCAATGGTTTTGGGGGAGCAGCTTCGGCCCTGGTTGCGGTTGGTGAATTTTGGCGGTACATCACCAGTACAACTGAAGTACCCCTCAGCGAAACCGTAACGATCGTCCTAAGTGTCTTAATCGGCGGCGTCACCTTTACCGGAAGTTTGCTGGCATTTGTCAAACTTGAGGGCTGGATTAGTGGTTCTCCAATTACGTTTCCGTTACAGCAACCGGTTAACCTGACGTTGCTGGGGACGTTTCTAGTTGCCAGTGGCTTTTTGATCATTGATCCGCATCAACCCTTTGTGTTTCTGGGATTAATTGGAATCGCGTTGATCTTGGGCGTTCTGTTTGTATTACCGATCGGTGGCGCGGATACACCTGTTGTCATCTCCTTACTCAACTCCTTCTCGGGTTTGGCCGCGAGTGCGGCCGGGTTTGTGTTGATGAATAATATGTTGATTATTGCGGGGGCATTGGTTGGGGCATCCGGCATTATTTTGACTGAGATCATGTGTAAGGCCATGAATCGATCGCTGGCCAATGTCTTGTTCAGTGCCTTTGGTGCGGCCCAAACAATGACCAGTGAGGGCGGCAGTGGCATCACGGGCGATCGCACCTTGCGCCAGATTGACACGGAAGAAGGGGCCATGATGCTCGGCTATGCCAAATCGGTGGTGATTGTGCCGGGTTATGGGATGGCCGTGGCTCAAGCGCAACATGCGGTACGCGAACTGGCTGATCAACTGGAGCGCCTGGGTGTAGAAGTTCGTTATGCGATTCATCCCGTGGCGGGGCGGATGCCGGGACATATGAATGTGTTGTTGGCGGAAGCAAACGTACCCTATCCCAAGTTGTATGACATGGATGACATTAACCCCGAATTCGATCGCACCGATGTGGCGCTCGTGATTGGGGCCAACGATGTGGTAAATCCCGCCGCTCGTCATGACAGGAACAGTCCGATTTACGGGATGCCGATTCTGGAGGTCGATCGCGCACATCACACGATCGTGATTAAACGCGGGATGAACGCTGGCTTCTCTGGAGTGGAGAATGAATTGTTCTTCAAAGATAAAACGATGATGCTCTTTGGCAGCGCCAAACCTGTCATTGAACAACTTGTTTCAGCCGTTAAAGAGTTTTAAGTCTTGCTCCAGATTTCTTTAGCCCTTCAACTTACTAACAAGTTAGGCTTCATGAGATGACACCTCCGTCCAGCACCACTGAACGCCAGACCTTCTCCTACAAAACGATTGATGGCAAGTCACTTGAGGTAGACGTGATCGGAGGAGACGCAGGAACGCGTAGGCCCTGTGTAATGTGGATCCATGGCGGCGGACTGATCTTCGGCTCGCGAACGATCTCGCCCCGACCGTTTCTGACTCAGGCTCTAGTAGATCGTGGTTTCGTAGTTGTTTCGGTCGATCACCGCCTCGCACCCGAGACAAAGCTTCCCTTGATCGTCGAGGACATCGCGGATGCGTGGCGATGGATTCATGAGTCCGGTCTCCAACTCTTCGGAGCCGATCCGCTTAGAGTGTGCGCAGCCGGTGCCTCCGCAGGTGCCTATCTCTCGCTGATGGCGGGGTACATGTTCTCGCCAAGGCCGCGTGCGCTGGCCTCGCTCTGGGGTTTCGGCGACATCACCGCGCAGTGGGAAGCAGAACCAAGCCCGCACTATTGCAAGGCACCACTGGTAGAAAAGCGGGATGCGGCCGCTTCCCTCAACTTGACACCGATCCCCACGGCTGAGGGAGCAGATAGATCCCTCTTCTACTTGTACTGCAGGCAACAAGGGCGTTGGCTTCCGGAGGTTACGGGGCACTCGCTGCCTGATGATGCCGCATGGTTCAGCAAATACTGCCCTTCGCGAAACATTGATCCCGCGTTCCCACCGACTGTGCTGGTGCACGGACGCGAAGACACCGACGTTCCTGCCACTGAATCGGACAGTCTTGCGGAAAGGATGCACGATCAGGGCGTGCCCCACGAGTTCCACTCGCTACCGGGCGTTGGGCACGGCTTCTCAGGAGCCTCGCAAGAGATTGTCGAATCGACAGAGATAGCTGTAGCCAACTTTCTTCATACCCACGTGGTCGGCAATGAGACCTAACCCTTCGCTCGATCCGACCCGCTACGGCAGGCGAAAGTTGATGCAGAAACAATTTGAACTGAGGTTGATGTATGGAAATACGCCCAATCAGAACTCAAACTGACTATCAAGCAGCGCTTCGAGAGATTGAGTCGCTATTTGATGCTGCTGAGAATACGCCTTAGTCGTTCTCTAAATTTAGGCCCTCCAACTTGTTAAGAAGTCGGCGGGCTTTCACGTGAAGCAGGCCAAGAGTCATGCCCTCTGAAAAAAGCGCTGTCATCCTGGTTTATCCAATAAATTCGCTTTCGGTCAAAAAGCCACGACACATCACAACTGGAGAGTCTAATTGGTGATTCATCGGACACTCATGTCGGCCACAATGGGCACAGTTTGCTTGAATAGGCAGCATTAAATTCTCCGCCGGATAGAGACTGATGGTTTGTTTGGTAAAAGCTTGAATTTCCAGTTCAGAGACTCCATCGCAAACAAGCACCGCTTTCTGAATGCCCAAGCCTTCGCGTTGTCGGTTGATTTGTTGCAAAGTCTCGGCAAACCCCTGTGGGTGCGATCGAATCACAATCAATATCTTTTGCGGTAAGCAGGTGAAACAATCAGGCTTAATTTGATCAAAAAAGTCTTTGTATTGCAGGGTCAAGGTGCCATCAGGGTAATGAAAAGTCCGAATGCAGCGGAGAAAAGGAATTGTGAAGTTGCCGTCTGGGTCAATCGCATACCACCAGGACTTGTGCCAGGCATAGTGGGGGAGTCGCAGGATGTCTTGAATTTGATCCTGTTGGAAGCCTGCATTCGTGAGCAGGGCGATCGCCGGAGCCAGCGATAAATTCTGCACCAGAGTATGCATTTCCGACTCGTGTTGAGTGATGCGGGCTAAGTCTTTATCGCTTTGCGGCCATCCGCGGTTGTAAGAGTTGTGGGCTGAAGGAGACGATTCTGCCAAAACACATCGAACTGCTTCGTATCGCAATATCCCATCGGCTGAGGGTTGGTCTTTAACTGGAATTCCAACCTCACTGGTAACAGTGCCGATGTGAGCGCTATTGGCGATCGGGGGCAAGCAATGGGTCAATAAGGATTTCAGCAATGTAGAGTCCGCGATCGCAAGCGCCATTTGAATCTGATCGCGAACTGTCAGCGATCGACCCTGGTCATTCATGAGATGAAATGGTGTGTGCAAAATTCTCCCACCCTTACACCTTGTGCCTAAACTTTGCCGCCACTCACCTGACACCGCTCTGTCATTCTGGCAAGGATTTAAGCATTTGGGACACTTCCAGGGGTTTATCTTAAGAATGGTTTACCGTTGCTATTTTCCTATGCCTGCACTGCGAGCGTCGATTTTTAACGCAATCCTTCCCCTGGTGCTTATTTTTGGGTGCCTGAGACTGGTATTTTGGCTGAACACGTTTCCCAATCCAGACGAAGCGTATTACTGGGTTTGGGGGCAACGCCCTGCCTTTTCCTACTATGACCACCCCCCCTTTCAAGCGTGGGTTCAGACGGTAATGACGGCATTTGCAGGTCGATCCACTTTTGCATTGCGACTTTCAAATCTATTTAGTAACGGAGTTCTTTTTTATACTTACTACCGCATCAATAAATATCTTTACGGTAAGGACGGAAGTAATTTTTTCTGGCTAACGATCGCCCTTCTCCTGGCCTCACCCCTATATTTCTTATTTTTGGCATTGGCATGGCCTGACCATTGGCTAATAACTTTCTCCTTAGTTTCAGCGTTTCAATTTATTCAGTTTTTAGATGGCTACACCGTTACTGAAAAGGGAGCAGCCAACCGCTTATACGGAGCCGCGATCGCGCTGGGAGCCGCGACATTGTGCAAATACAACGCGGTGTTTGTGGGGTTAGGCTATCTGGTGGTACTGGCAACTAACAAGCAGTGGCGCCAACTATTTCGCGATCGTCGCTTGTATTTTGCGATTATCATCACGCTGCTATGGTTGATCCCCATCCTGATCTGGAATATCACCAATGATTTTCAGTCTTTTCGCTACTACAGCGATCGCAGCATTGATGATGCAAACTTTCGCCTCAAAATCGATCAGGCGTTAGGGTTCATTGGTATTTCCATATTGATGCTTTCGCCAATCAATAGTTGGGCGATGCTACAAGCTCTTCGTCGTCCTCGCACCTCAACCTATCAAATCGTTGCTGTTGGGATATTTGGGGCTTCCACAGGGTTGCTCTTGGTCATCTCTCTCGTGTCAACAGCACTGTATTACTGGAACATTCTGGCGTATTTGCTTCTCTTCCCACTTTTGCCACCGCTTTTTTCCACCACCACTCCCGCATCTGGCCCCCCTCTAGCAGTTCCCCCTCCCTCTACCCACTCAAATAGGCGAGAACGCCTGTTTATCGCAGGTCAGTGTTATGGTCTGCTGTTTGCCTTCCTGCTGGTTATCCATTACAGCGTCTTGCCACTTTCAGCCTTTGGCACTGCCGACAGTGATCCAGATTCTCGGATGTTGTTTGGCTGGGAACAGATGGGGACAGCAGTCCAACAGCAAGCGACCGGGTTAAATCAACCGTTTTTCATCACGTCAGACTATCGATCGGCAGCAGCATTGGCCTATCAGTTGCATCACTCGGAAGTATTTGCCATCTCCGAGCGAGTTGATCAGTTCGATTTTTGGTTTGATCCACACTCGTTAAACGGTCGAGATGCGGTGATCCTGGTGGACGATTGGCATCCTCTACAACCAGCGTTGACGGCTCAATTCGAGCGTGTTTCCGCACCACAAACAATCACCATCAAACGCTTTGGAACTTGGATTAAAAATTATGTGATCTTACGGGGCTACACATTTCGTGCCATTTGAGTCGTGGGATCGGACTAAGTTCGCCATAAAACTTTGCTTGATAGGCACTTTATAAACCGTTGCCTTTTTCTTGAGCGATTGCGTCAACCAAACGCGCCCTGGAGGACTCGAACCCCCGACATCAGGTTTTGGAGACCTGCGTTCTACCAACTGAACTAAGGACGCAAGGAAAGCATCACGCTCATCATATCAGCTTCTGGTTTAGATGCGGTCAAGGAGCATTGGTCATTTGAGGATTATTAAAATAGTCCGGCAATGACCAATGCTGGCGACCAGTAACCAAAGCTGAATTCATTAAAGGGCGCGATCGAACCGTTGCTTCAGACGAGTTGCCTTACCCACACGATTTCGTAAGTAGTAGAGTTTCGCACGCCGAGCCTTACCCCGACGTAAGACTTTAATGCTTTCGATCCGAGGAGAATGAATCAGGAAAACCCGCTCCACACCCACGCCTTGAAAGGTTTTACGTACAGTAATGTTTTGATTAATCCCGCTACCGCGCTTCGCAATCACAACGCCTTCGTAGGGCTGAGTTCGTTCCTTGTTTCCTTCTTGAATAATTACCCCGACTTTCACCGTATCGCCAACATAGATGATTGGCAGATCTGACTTCATTTGTTCCGCTTCGATCGAGCGAATAATTTCGTAAGCGTTCATGGTTCTGGTCAAAAACTCACAGTCTTTAATGTTAGCTCGCAAGTGCCGATTAAGTCTACTGGTTCATCAAACATCTTGCCCTACTATCCCCCCTTAGAGCATTGAAATTCCTAATGTAATCGGCATACTGAGGAAAAAGAATTAAATAAAGTAGCAAGTTCTGTAGAATGGGCATTCTGCCTGTCACTCAGAGCCGAGACGGCTATGCTACTTTATTTAATCCCTAGTCCTGAGCTGTGGGCAGAGGAATTGAAAGCGACTCAGCAAGTAAGCTTGAATGAACTGCAAACGGTTGATCTGGCAATGGGTGAGGCAAAGGCTGATCCCATTTTGGTGGGAGAGATCAAGGCTCCGCCCGATCGATACAACGCGCTTTTATGGAAAATGCCTCTTGCAACCAGTGGAGGGCTAGCGGCAGCGTTTTGAAGTTGAGTGGTACCGCCACGAAAAACGGCAAAACAGTTCCGTTTACAGTCGTCGTGGATCAAGCGTTGGAATATCAGTGCAGACACATCATTAACCGACAAGTTGAATCAACAGGCGCTGGGATTTGCACCCCTGGCCGCGATCGCCCAAAATAGCAAAGTTGACGTCAACTTGGCTGCTCTGGAAAAATCTCTATCGGCGGAAGACTTTCGGAAGTTCCAGGCCATTTTGCCCAGTTTAGGGCATGTTGGGGAAGGGCATTGTCGGGAAACAGTTCTGGCAAAGCGTTGAGGTGAGAGATGGTGACAATATTGCTACAACCAGAAGATTTATATCGAGTGCAGTCATTGGGCAAGCTTGGTTTGTCAATAGTGTTGTTGAGCCAAGTAGGCTGGATGGAACGCGCGATCGCTCATGGTGTCAAAATGCAACACCAAACAACTCAGGCGATTACGGTGCAAGCTCAGTATGACTCTGGCCAACCATTTGCGGATGCCCAAGTCAGCGTTTATGCGCCCAATAGTGATACCGTCTGGTTAAAAGGCATGACCGATGCGAAAGGCCAATTCACGTTTACCCCGGATATTGCCAAACCTGGTACCTGGCAGGTTAAAGCTCGCGCTGCTGGGCATGGCAGCATTCTCAACATTCCTGTGAACCCCTCCCAAGCGACTTCAACGCCTTCCCAAGCAGACGCTCAGCAGCCCACCTCAAACACAACCGAAACAGGGTTCACTTCGTTGCAAAAAGGAGTGATGGCGGCATCGGTGATTTGGGGTTTGGTGGGAACAGCTTTATTTTTTGCTGGGAGGAAGCGGTAGATGCATGTCCCTGATGGGATTTTACCGGCTCCAATTTGCCTCGCCGGGTTTGGGTTCACTAGCCTTACTGCCTGGTTTTGCTTGCGGACGATTAATCGCAGCCCTGAACCGACTCAAGGGATACCCAAGGCCGCTCTGCTCACGGCAGCATTTTTCTCAGCGTCCCTGGTGCATATTCCCATTCCACCCGCTAGTGTGCATTTTGTGTTGAATGGCTTGTTAGGAGTGGTGTTGGGGTACTATGCCTTTCTCGCGATTCTCGTTGGTTTATTTTTGCAAGCTGTGATGTTTGGGCATGGTGGGTTAACCACATTGGGCATCAATGCGTTGATTATGGGAGTTCCGGCATTGATTGCCTATTTTGTATTTCGGCTGGGCGATCGCTTCCCGAAAACCTTCAGTCGTAGACTCATCACTGGACTGCTGGCATTTTTAGCTGGGGCACTCGGGGTTGGGCTGGCAACGGTATTGTTTTTTAGTGTCATTCTGTTCAACTTACCCAGTGACTTAAATGCCGAGGCTGAACGAGCGGCACTAGCGACACTGGTCATTTCCCATCTGCCTTTAATTGGGCTTGAAGGCATCTTTACGGCGATCGTGGTGTTATTTCTAGAAAGAGTCAAGCCAGAGTTACTTAGAAATCCTTGGTCTAAGGCGGCTTCATGACGTTAGTGGTAGATAGTTACGTTGAGCGGGACTCCTGGCTGCACATGTGGGAACCGAGATGCAAGCTCATCGGCTTGATGAGTTTGGTCTTTGCCTTTGCCTTTGTGCAGGATCTCTGGTTGCTCTTGCCGATGCTTCTGGTGACGATAACGCTCTATAAAATCTCGAAATTACCGATTTCTTTTTTGTTGCAACGGTTGCGCTACCCAAGCTTTTTTTTATTGGGAATCGTGGCGCTGCTGCCATTTTTTTCTGGTAGAACTATTATTTGGCAGTGGGGTTGGCTCTCAATTTATCGGGAAGGGTGCGAATCGGTGGTGTTGATTGCCAGTCGATTTTTCTCAGTTTTGACGATCGCCCTGATTTTGACTGGCACAACTCCGTTTTTGACGCTCTTACAGACGCTGCGATCGCTGGGATTATCTCCAATTCTGACCGATATGACCCTGCTGACATATCGCTACTTGCACGACATTGCCGGAAATTTCGCCACAATGCGCACAGCCATGCGGTTAAGAGGCGGCGATCGCCGCGGTCAGCCCTGGTTTCACTGGCAACTATTGCCACAGTTCGCTATCTTAACTGGAACTCTGCTAATTCGGAGCTATGAACAGTCGGAGCGAGTGTATCAAGCGATGCGCTTACGGGGTTATGGTTTACCCAAACAGAGTGGCTCACCAGAACCAGCGCATGGGCGCGGCAGTTTCATCGCCTTAGGTGTCAGTCTAGTTGTGGCGGCCGGTTTTGTGCTGGTAGGTCATGGGGGTTGGGGGAGATAGCAGTATGAGACAAATGGATCGAGTCATGCAACAGGCATGGGGCCATGAGGTTGAGCCAAATCTCCCGGCGATCGCCATCGCGAATCTGCACTTTTCCTATCCCGATTGCACTGATGCCATTCACAACATCAATTTGACGATCCAACCGGGCGAGCGGTTGGGGATTGTGGGCGCAAATGGTTGCGGTAAAACCACTTTTTTCTTATTGCTGTGCGGTGTGCTGACTCCCACCCTGGGCGAGATTCGCATTTTAGGCAACCCTGTTAAACCTGGCTCTTTTCAAACTCAAGTCGGGCTGGTATTCCAAAATCCCGATGACCAACTGTTTTCCACATCAGTGTGGGAAGATGTGGCGTTTGCGCCCCAACACATGGGGCTGGCAGCGGCAGACGTAGAACAACGAGTGGCGACGGCCCTGGCCTTGACCAACATTCAAAGCTTAGCGCTGCGTCCACCCCATCATTTGTCGGGGGGCCAGAAGAAGCGGGTGGCGATCGCTGGAGTGTTAGCAATGAATCCCGAAATTTTGCTGCTGGATGAACCCACAGCCCAACTGGATCCGCACTCACGCCGTCAACTGATTCGGTTATTGGATTCTCTACCCCAAACCCAACTGATTGCCACTCATGATTTAGATTTAGCGCTAGACTTGTGCGATCGAACGATCCTGATGAGTGAAGGAAAAATCATTTGTGATGACGAAACCTACACTATTTTGGGTAACGCGGAACTCCTGAAGCAATACGCTTTAGAACTTCCTCTCAGCTACAGTCGCCCTTACTGCCAGCTCGATCACGCTCCGCAGAAGCAATAATTAGTCTGATTAATTGCTTCCTAAATCAAATTTAAAGATACCCCTTATGGGGAATAGCATCAGTTAGCAATCATCTGCATAATCTGTGAATTGTTAATGCGTTCTCAAAACATTACTTTGGCCAGACAGCTTAGGACAACATCGTTCAGGATAAAGCGCAAAGCTTAGGGTCAGCCTGAATCACTACCTGGCTTGCTGTTGTCATCGAAGATTGGCAATAGCGGTTCAAGCATCGAGCCCCCCATTACTTGAGCATGTAAAGGCTGCCCTATGTCAGTACAAGAATCGCCAGAGCTGAGCGAAGTTAATCGCTTTCCTGAAATTTTGGAGCGACCACCCGTATTAACCAGTTACGACGCAGGCTGGAGTGGCATTAACCTGGAATTGCAAGAGCAACCTCCTGGAGAAACACCGGAGTTTTGTCTTAATCATGATGTCGTTGTCGTTAATCCTGTTTCTCGATTTCAGGTTGAACAGGTGTCAGAAGGAACGCGGCAAAAAGCGCTCTTCTTCCCTGGTGTAGTGGCAATCTGCCCCAAACATCAATCTAAACGGTTCCTTTGGGATAGGCAGATACAGGTGCTTTCGCTGAATTTGAAACCGGACTTGCTGGTTACAAATGCGATCGAACTTTTAGAAAAAGATGATGTCGAATTGGTTCCTCATCTTTGTCTAGAAGATGGTTTGATTTTGCACATTGGGATGGCACTCCAGGCGCAACTACAATCGCAGGGGAGGAGAAGTCGTTTGTATGCTGAGACGATAACAAATGCACTTATAGTTCATCTATTACAACATTATTCAACTCACAAGAATCAAGTCAAACATTCTGTTAGTAGCTTGCCTCGACATAAATTGAAACTAGTAATTGACTACATTGATGATAATTTGGGGCGTGAGTTGAGTTTGCCGGAACTTGCAGCTATCGTCCAGTTGAGTCAGTACCACTTTTGTCATGCGTTCAAGCAAGCGATCGAGCTAAGTCCGCATCAGTATCTCATTCAACAACGGGTTGAACGGGCAAAGCAGTTGTTAAAGCAAAAAGAAATGACGATCGGTGAAGTCGCTATCGCTTGTGGCTTTGCACATCAAAGTCATCTCAACCGACACTTCAAACGCTTAACCGGAATCACTCCTAAAATCTGGCAAAACTCCTAACAAGATTGTGCAAAATCAACAAAAATGTGCAAGACCTATCAAGAAGAGATTTGCCAGTATTAAATAACCTGAAGTTTATGCATGAACAAAGATAGTCGAATGTTATTACCGCTAACGGTTTAAAGCTTCAGGCACAATCTCATCATTCAGCAGAAAGAGAACAGAATGAGTGACTAATTTAGGAGTTTTCAGCATGAAGAAGATCATATTTACACTGCTCTTTGCAATGTTCTTTGCTGTTGCATTCTTAGGAAATACCTATGCCCAAGTCAGTCCTAGTAATCCAAGAATACAACCTAGTAGCGATCGTTTGTCAGAGATTGTTCGTCAACATGAAGTTAAACCAGGTCAAGGTCTTAATCTCACCAGTGGGGGACAAGAAAAGGGGCGCGATAGTGATGGCTGTGGCAAACATGCTTGCCTATGCGAAGGTGGGAAGCAATGTCTGTCTTTGGTCAGCTCAATGAAATGCAATCCACCATCATTTCACTGTGCTGGGCCGCCTCCAACCTGCGTCTGTGAGAAGAAGTAATTTAGTTGGAAGTAGAAATTCACTAAAATCTGCGTGAGATGAGCATCTTTTACTCAATTGAGTAAAATGCTCATTCTCCCCAAAAGTGATTCAATTCATCATTCTTAAGTCATTGAGGAAGCAATCAATTATGAAGTCATTCAGCCCCCGTAGTACTTTAAACACAAGATTTTTTCACAGGTTTATTACTCTTGCATTCTTTGCCACAATACCTGTTATTTCATCAGCATCATCCGCGATCGGAGCAGATTTCTGTCGGTTCTACAGCAATAATGACTGGAAAGGAACTTCTAAAACTTTTGACTTACCTCAATCTGGTAGCCTAAGCGGGAATAGTTGGGGAGCAACCAGTGTTCGTGGGGCTGGGAAAAGTGAGCTTACCTCCGCAGTTTACGAAAATGCTGAAAGTGTTCGAATTCGAGCTTTTGACTCAGATGTTGTTTTATATGTTTTTAGTGGTGAACATTTTGATGGAGAATTTCAGGCATTAAGAGTTAATCGAGGCAATGAGCGCGACTGGCGGTATGGCAGTATGCGGAACAAAATTCGCTCATTTATTTGTCAGCGAGATGATTTCATTCCAGCAAATCTCAGCGGTTTAACAGAGTTCCTGAAAAATAGTCTGTTGCCAAGCTATTTCATAGCTGATCCAATTACTGCCAAGATCCATGCTTCAGTTCGTTCTCAAAAAGATCGATTTTATAACGGTAAAATTGATCTGAAATACGGTCGCCTAAGCTGGACAACTCGATACAATACTTGTCGTGAAATTAATTGTGCTTCACCCAAAACTCCCCAGGACAAGTATTTAGATTTCCTCAAATACAGCTACAAAGCAACAGGTAGATTGAAAGCGGATGGAAAAAACTACGATATGTACATTACTCTTTGGTTTCAACCTAAGCTTGACAAAGGGAGTTTAACCTTTACAGAGAGAGCATGGAAAGTAGATGTCAGCAACTGGATTTGGCATAATAAAATTCAAGATGCTATCGAAAGTCAGGTGAAATCTCAGTATGATGGATTGGGTCAAGAGTTAACCAAAGGATTTCAAGATACTATTCGTAAAACGCTTGGAAATTCAACGGGGAACACCATCATCAATAACAATAGTCGGCTCGTTTTTAGTCATCCATGTAATTATTATGTCCAACGTGTGGGCTACCCAGGCCATACCTTTACTCCGTATCAAATCGACAACTTCTGTGATGGAACGACTCCGGTCTCGGTAGCAGCACCAGGTATACGCCTGTTGAAGTAGTTTTGGTAATGATGCGTCATCACCTAATTCATATTTCTTCATGAATCAGAAGGTGATTGATGCACGATCGCCACACAGAAAGAGAAAAGGTGGACTAAATTAGAAAGAGAATCGCACGCTGCCAGATGCAGAACTGCCGCAGCTATGGATTTTGGCAGCAACGACAACCCAACCCGTGATTCAAGATGCGGGTGGTCAACTCGATCGGCGTAGCTTTTGCTGGCAAATTGGAAGATTAAAATTGAGGTGGGAGAGGTTGAGGACTTTGCCGGATAGGAGGCACTAATGGCATTGTCAGAAGCATTTTTAGAATGGGCGCAGGCAACTTAGCAGCGGGCTGAGGCTCAAGGAGTTGAGCGGGGCGAACGTTCGCTCAACTCCTTGAGCCTACTGACTCGACAACTAGGAGAAGTGCCCAATCAAGTTCGAACACAAATTGAGCAACTCTCTCTGCCTCAACTAGAAGCGTTAGGAGAGGCGTTGCGAGATTTTAATGCAATGGCAGATCTAGAGAATTGGCTGGGTGAGAATGGTTAGGAGCCATCGTGAATACCGCCTCAAGGTTTCATTGTTAAGACTCCTTGGCCAGTTGGCATTGGCACCAAGACGGGATTAGCGGAGCGTTTGTTGAATTTGTTCTAGTAACTCTGCCATTGCGATCGGCGGCGAAAGAATTTGCGTTGCCAACTCTCGCACCTGTTCCGGTAGCGGAATGAGAGTGGTTTCTCCCAACTCTGGATCACGGTGATCCAGCACAATGACGGGTGGCTTGGGCTTGAGTTGATGCAATTGGGTCAAGTATTCGATCGCTTCTGGTTGTGGCTCACCATTGGTCCAGCAAAGGAGCAACAAATCAACGGTTTGAGAAGTTAATTGCTGCATCACTTCTCGCCAGGAGTGGCCAATTAAGCCTTCAATACCAGCCGTTTGAAGATACTGCATCAAGGCTTGCAGCCACTCCGTTTCCTGAGGGAATTTTCCCCCTACTTCTGTCGCCCGTTCAACCATTTCACTATTTTGTGGTGGTTGCAAACGGTCTGAGGTCAACATAGACAAGTCAACCGCCAGAACCGTGGGTTGCCACACACAGCCAGCCGCAACCTGAATCACTTGCAATAAAGTGGTATGGGTTAGGGCCAAATGACCCGCGGTATTCTCTTCGGTTAACAAGCAGGGAAATACCCGCAATCCTGCGATCTGGTTCGCAGCCTGGGCAACTTCAGCATTCAGCGTGACGATCGGGAGCGCCGCCAAAATCGGACGATAACTAAGTTGTTGAAGATAGGCCGTGGGATCAGAACTTGCCCCCTCCAGCAAAATTACGTGCGGCTTCCACACCCCAGCTAACAGTTCCGCTTGCTCCATATCATCGGATTCCAGGATGCGGTATTGGCGCGATCGCAGCAAGTCACTCAGTTCCAGCGACTGGGCTGGGCCATACTGCGATCGATCCAGGTTAAACAACCGCAAAATGGTCAGGGCCGTGGTGGGTGTGCGAGTTTCTTGATTTCGCGTGCCGGGTAATAATTCCTGCAACACCGACTGGAGCTTTGGCGTTTTCACAGGCAGTTTAAGAAATCCATCCGCCTGGTGGTGCAGTGCTCGAGTTTCATCAATCACTGTAGCTGTGACAACCACGGGTAAATGCTGCGTTTCTGCCCCAGACTTCAGTAATGTCAACACATCCCAACCAGAGAGGAGGGGCAGCAGCGGGTTTAGGAAAATGACACAAGGTTGCAAGCGGCGAGCCTTTTCCAGCGCTTCTGTGCCCGATCGCGCAATCACAACCCGATAGCCCAGGCCCGTCAACTGCTCCGTCATCGTTTCAACAAACTGAGGTACAGCTTCCACAATCAAGATCAAGCGATCGCGGACATTTGCCGATAAAACAACAGGTTGCGTAGCGGCTGGAACTGCCTTATAGGAGTACACCGGCACCCGCCCCCCAGGGTAATTCATGGCTGGGATTGACAACTCCTCGTCATCATCCAGATCCAGACTGTGTGCTAATTGCGAGCGATCAGGCGGGCTAGGCGGCAACAAAATGGTGAATTGGCTCCCCACCCCTTCTTTGGAAATGAATGTGACATCGCCACCATGCAGTCTGGCCAGGCGGCGAGTCAACACTAGCCCTAACCCAGCCCCTTCAAACTGCCGCGTTAAGGGATTTTCCAGTTGCTGAAACTTTTGGAAAATCAGATGTTGCTTTTCGGCTGGAATCCCAATGCCCGTGTCCCAAACTGTAAAAGCCACCCAACCGCCCCAGCGATTCACGCGTAAGCCAATTTGACTATCGGCCTCAGTAAACTTTAAGGAGTTAGACAGCAGATGAACCAGCATTTGGCGCAGCCGCAGTTCGTCCGCCACTAATCGCCCCAGGTTTGGTTCAATGTCTAAAGAAAACTGGGTTCCAAGCTGGCGATCGTCCGTCACTACAGGGTTTCGCGTATCTGCTAACCGTACTTGCTTGGCCTGTTCAAAGGCACGACTACAAACAGTAGGAATGTCCACCATTCCATATAGCAGCTCCAGTTGCCCCGTTTCAATTCGAGTCAAATCGAGGATATCATTCACCACACCCATGAGATGGCGACTACTTTGATAAATCAGTTGGGCATAATGTACCTGCCGTTGATTTAGCTCGCCTAGAGTTTGGTCTTTCAACAGACTCGACAGCCCAATCACCGCTGTTAAGGGGGTTTTGAGTTCATGGCTGATACAGGCCAAAAACTCATCCTTCAACCGATTAAGTTGCACCAGATCAGCATTTTTTGCCGTTAGCTCTTTGGCCAAATGTTGTTGTTGTGTAACATCTTGCGCCATCACCAACCAAAGGGATTGCAGTGGGGGCGGCTCAAGGGATGGATTGGTGTCAACGAGCGTCGTGGCGGGGTCGCGAGCGTCTTCATGGTTCGCTGTCGAATAACTTGGCATCAGAGTGGCTAACTGAAACGGACTGACAGCCGCTGGCGTAACTTCACTAGTTGTTGACCGGGCAGCGGGAGGTGAGTCAACCGATTCAGAGGCGACGATCGTATCTGTCGCCCAATTCAACTCCAAATTTGGCAACAGTGTCCCCAACGAGATTTTGACGAACTGAACCACCTGCTCTTGCCCATCTTTCAACGGGCAAACGCAGACACAACTGTCCGGGTGGGAACCCAATTGGCAAAGTCCCTGTTCCTGTGATGGCGCGTCTTGAGGTAGTGGCAGAGGGGCGATCGACCCCGCCTGGACGGAGAGATCCGGAGTGGCAAAAACCGATTCGGTTGTCGCAGTGCCAGTCGCTTGTGCCCCTAACCAAACCGCCGCTTCTCGCCAGATTTTACCTGGATCAGACAGCTTTCCAACCTGCTGACACCAAACAGAATTTTGCGCCAGCACCTGACCTTGATTGGTCTGCAACATCAATGGCAGCGGCAATCGCTCGATTAACTGCAACAACGCATTTAATAAGGTAAGGGATGAGGCCAAAGCAAAGGGCGTATTGGGGGTTAAAGCATTGAGGGGACTCAGGCTTGCGCTTCTGGCCGTGGCTCGGATCGGGGAACGACTTTTGAGTTGGGCAATCTCTTCCTGTTGAACTTTAATTCGCTGTTCTAACTCGGCTCGCTGGGCCATGAGTTGTTGAGTCAATGTCAGAATCCGTTGTTGCGCTGGCCGCGAGGTATCAGAGTTAGACGCGATCGTTGGCGGTGAGAGAGGAGTCCCCACAGGCGGTGCAACCTCGGAAGTAGTGTGATTAACCCACAACTCCATCAGGTAGGCCAGCAAGCGATCGTTATCCAATAGCCCCACAACTTGTGCGTCTTGATTCACCAAAGCGTACTCCTGCTCAGTGGGAGTCTGAGTCAGCAGAAATTGCTCCAGCGTCCGAAGCTCTGGTAGCACAACTAACGCCGATCCCACAGGTGGAGATAAGTCTTGCAAGGTTCTCAGCTTAATGAAGTGTTGATCGGTAGGCGGTTCCCCGGTAATACTGTTTGAGAAGTGAGGCAATAGTTCGGGCAACCGAATTACGCGCAGGGGATGCTGCCAAGAATTGACCACAATCAAGCGATCGCAGCGGTTTTGATTGAATGTGCGCAGAATTGCTCCCAATGACTCGTGTTCAGTACATGTGGGAACAGATCGAACAAACTCTCTTAGATAGATGCCAGGCAGGGACATCGCCAATATTCCCCTCAATAGAGCAGCATCACGGCTATCGCCGGCGTAACGTCCATGCGCCCAGGCAAGCCGTCAACCCAGAAAGCATCGTACTTCGTAACTCCAATCACAAACTCAATTATGACGTTGGAAGAGGGCGAACAGGGCAAGGCTTATAATTAATTAAGCGTTAGCGTTCGTTTAAGCAAACGATGCTGGAAGAGGGCTGTGTTTACAAATTTTTGTGTCTTATTAATAAGACAATTGTGCTGAGATGAAGCAATGTTATGATCTGCTCATTCGAGCTTAGGCATGGCGATGCCTCTGTTTTGTACTGGTTTACCTTCTGCCGTTCATCCATTTGAACCTTGCATTCTTCCTTATCAATTTGCACCTTTTTTACTCTTGATTCGCTGGCTCAAGCTGTTTCAAATTCGTTGAGCCGCGACGATCGTTATTTAATTCATCAGTATCAAAACCTGGATGCTGTTTGCCAGTTTATCAATCATGAAAAACACAATCTTGATTGTTTAATCCTGCACAGGACACCTGACCTGGAGGAGCTAACTAACTGGCTATATGGACAAGCAACCTTACTACCTGCTGTCATTGTGTTTGATGCAACTGATTCCGATCGCACCCGGATGTCATCCGATCCACAAGCTGCAAGCCACCACCCAAAATCGTTTTCCTATCACACGGCAGAAGTTGTTGTTGCGGCTTCAGACTTGAAGGACATTGGGAGTTACGTCAGACAGGCGATCGCTCAATTTATCAACCTCTCCCCCACATCCTGGGTAAAGTTCGACACCGCTTCTCCCCAGGCTCAAGACAGTGGCACCTCACAGCAGCTACGATCTCAACAACAACGCTTAACCGACAAACTGAAAGAACGACTTGGTTATCTGGGTGTGTATTACAAACGAGACCCGCAAAACTTCTTTCGCCACTTGCCTCTCGAACAGAAGCAGGAGTTATTGGCCATCCTCAAAGCCACCTACCGGGAGATCGTTTTGCGTTATTTCGCCGATGATGGTACGTTGAACCAGCGGATTGATGATTTTGTCAATACGGTCTTCTTCACTGACGTTTCCGCAGCTCAAGTCGTTGAAATTCACATGGAACTGATTGATGAATTTTCTAAACAGCTAAAATTGGAGGGTCGCAGCGAAGAAATTCTCCTGGATTACCGTCTCACCTTGATTGACACGATCGCTCATCTATGTGAGATGTATCGCCGCTCAATCCCCAGAGAAAGTTAAGCGATCGCGGGTACCGTTATCCAACCTGCTCAACGGGTAAAACCTCCCCTTACTCCCCCAGTTCAGGCACAGAACAATGAGTCCCCTTAAAAAAACCTATGTCCTCAAGTTGTACGTTGCTGGCAACACACCAAACTCTATCCGCGCCCTCAAAACCCTCAACACGATTCTGGAAGAAGAATTTAAGGGAGTTTACGCTTTAAAGGTGATTGATGTGCTCAAAAATCCCCAACTGGCCGAGGAAGATAAAATTCTGGCCACACCAACATTGGCTAAAATTCTGCCGCCGCCTGTGCGCAAGATCATTGGAGACTTGTCCGATCGCGAAAAAGTATTGATTGGCTTGGACTTACTCTACGAAGAGCTACGCGACGAAGATGAAAAAGATGCCAGTGCGGAACAGGAAATCCTTTAATATCAAAGCTTGGATGGTGTTTCTAAATTAGAAATGTCCGACCAGGGAGAACTAGGGTTAATTCAACAATTATTATGAATCAACTTAATCCAGAAACTGGCAACGGTCGAAATGGCATCAGTCTTCAAAAAATTCGCACCATGATTGAAGGCTTTGATGACATTAGCCATGGAGGCTTGCCGATCGGCCGAACAACTCTGGTCAGCGGCACATCCGGTACTGGCAAAACCCTTCTGGCGGTACAGTTTCTTTATAACGGCATCACTTATTTTGATGAACCCGGTGTTTTTGTAACTTTTGAAGAATCCCCCGCAGACATCATTAAGAACGCCCTCAGTTTTGGCTGGGATTTGCAAAAATTCATTGACGAAGGCAAGTTGTTCATTCTGGATGCGTCTCCCGATCCAGAGGGCCAAGATGTGGTTGGTAATTTTGACTTGTCAGCGCTAATTGAACGGATTCAGTACGCCATTCGCAAGTACAAAGCCAAGCGAGTCTCGATCGACTCTGTGACTGCCGTATTTCAGCAATACGATGCCGCTTCTGTTGTGCGTCGTGAAATCTTCCGGTTAGTGGCCCGGTTAAAGCAAGTGGGAGCAACCACCATCATGACCACAGAACGGGTGGATGAATACGGTCCTGTGGCTCGCTTTGGCGTGGAAGAATTCGTCTCCGACAATGTGACGATCGTCCGTAACGTGTTGGAAGGCGAACGGCGGCGGCGCACGATCGAGATTCTCAAACTGCGTGGCACCACCCACATGAAAGGAGAATATCCTTTTACCATCACCAATCATGGGATTAATATCTTCCCGCTAGGAGCCATGCGCTTAACTCAGCGATCGTCCAATGTGCGTGTCTCTTCGGGGGTTAAAACATTGGATGAAATGTGCGGTGGTGGCTTCTTCAAAGACTCCATCATTCTGGCCACGGGCGCAACGGGCACGGGCAAAACTCTCCTGGTCAGCAAATTTTTGCAAGATAGCTGTGTTCGAGGCGAACGGGCGATGTTGTTCGCTTATGAAGAGTCCCGTGCCCAGTTATCGCGCAACGCCTACTCCTGGGGCATTGACTTCGAAGATCTGGAACAACAGGGCTTACTCAAAATTCTCTGTGCCTATCCAGAATCTGCTGGCCTGGAAGATCACCTGCAGATTATTAAATCTGAAATCGCCGAATTCAAGCCGTCTCGGATTGCGATCGATTCCCTCTCTGCATTAGCACGCGGTGTCAGCAACAATGCCTTCCGGCAGTTTGTCATTGGAGTCACTGGTTTTGCGAAACAAGAGGAAATTACCGGCTTCTTCACCAACACCACGGATCAGTTCATGGGATCCCACTCCATCACCGATTCCCACATTTCTACCATCACCGACACAATTTTGATGTTGCAGTATGTGGAAATTCGAGGCGAAATGTCGCGGGCCATCAACGTCTTCAAAATGCGTGGCTCTTGGCACGACAAAGGGATTCGAGAATACACAATTAACGATCACGGCCCTGAAATTAAAGATTCATTCCGCAATTTCGAAGGCATCATCAGTGGTTCTCCAACCCGCATCATCGTGGATGAAAAATCTGAACTCTCCCGCATCGTGCGCGGCGTGCAACGGGAGGAGTAATCGTCTGGAACCTTGCCTGCTTCAGGCGATCGCGGCACAATAAAAGTAAATCTCTCAGTTACGTTTTTTAACATGACCCTGGAGCCGCCAACCCTTATCTCCCCTCCCCACTCTGCCCCCTC
>Ga0224722_1000101_pt1 | contig 47234 bp, 37 predicted proteins | sample Balambano_FR1_Me_FD_161646 | JGI IMG/M metagenome (GOLD analysis project Ga0224722, IMG submission 161646) | Freshwater sediment microbial communities from Lake Towuti, South Sulawesi, Indonesia - Balambano_FR1_MetaG | ecosystem: Environmental > Aquatic > Freshwater > Lake > Sediment | place...
GCGTCAACCGTTGAGACAGGTTAGTAATTGGGCCACCTGCCTTTAACCCCAAGCGCAAAGCATCTTGAACCGCGCAGGAAATCAAGAAGTACTGCTGTTGTAGGTTCCATTCTTCTAATTGCCGTGAAGTGAGTTGATCTAGGCTGAGAGCACCTGCCGGAGCCAGTCCATCTGCGGGAATAGCTGCCCATAGCCGCAGGATGCTGGCAGTTTCGGCACAGTAGCCTGGAACTAGGATGTCGTAGGGGATACCCTGAACTACTCGTTGCGGGAGCCAGCGCACCCGATGGCGTCCCTGGGCATCGGTAGAGCCTTCGGTAGTACCACCAAACTTCACTTGGACAGCCAGATCGGTACGCTCTGTTTCCCAAAAATTGGCATGACTGGGAACAGTGGTGGCTGGACGCAAACCGTAGCCGATCGCCGGTACGTTTGCTGTGGCGTAGGCATCTAGATTGCCTGCCAAGATGCAAGCCAGCTCATCTGTTTCACTCAGCCCCACCCCCGGTTCCAGATCCAACAAATCGTTTAGGTCAATGCCTAATTCCTGCAAAGCTTGCAAAACAGGGTTTACAATCCCCAGGTTGATCAAATTGCCTTCCAGGTGGGGAGCTACCCGAAAGTACGGCGCAACCTCGCCAACAAGGCGCGTTTCTGAGCGAATGGCGGTTGTTTCTGCTGTTCTGAGCAACCGTAGGCGCTCCTGCACCATCTTAGTCAGCAAAACATATAGGTCATAGCTAGTGGCTGTTTGGAGCGATTTGCCGTAACCCCAAAGCAAATTGTTGACGAAAGCTTGCTTAAAGACGCTGCTGTTGAATCCAGTGCGGCGATCGTCGATCGGGCTAATCGCCTGTACAGGTTCAACTATCGTAGCGGTTGCTTCACTAACAGCCTTAGGCGCAGCTTCCAAAGACACAGCATCAGGAAATGGCTGTTGGTCTAGTGCGTTTGCGTTGGTCATGGGCGGAGAACTTGGCTGAGGAGCATCAGAAGTAGACAAAGAGGGGCTTTCAGCGATAAGAGGCTCTACAACTGCGGAACTAACCGCTGGCGTAGCTGCATCAGCAACTGGCAAAGCGAACTCTGAAATAGGTTCGGATAACGTTGGAGCAGGGACAGTTGGAGCCATGATTTCTGCAGGAACCGTTTCTGTAGCGACTGGTTCGGTTGAGTTGGTGATGGTTGTAGGGACTGTGGTGGTACGATCGGGCGCGATCGGCATAGCCACAGGCAGATTCATTGCTTCTGGCAGTGGTAGGCTCGTTGTCAAAATCTCACGGTTGGAAACAGAGCCAGCACCAACAGCAGGTGTCTCAGTGGTTGCTGTTGTTGTTTGCAAGAAAGTTTCCTCAGCAGTCAAGTCTGGCGCAGGTTCCTGACTATCCTCTTCCTCAGATTCTGTCAAGGCTTCCTCAGTAAACCCTAACGGGAGTCGGAGCAAGCGTGCTAACCCCCACGCCAAAAGTCCTGAAATGCTCAGTGTCAGCAATAACGAAAGATTGAGATTATTCATGGGTTTCCTAAAAGCCAACAGTCCGGCTACCGCAGATGTTGGCACAATGAAATTAGCAGCGTTGTGCCGAACAACCAATAACCAAAGCCTGCTCTGCTGGCTTGCGCTAGCCCAATAATGAAACCAACGCGCCTGGTACTCGACATAGTCAACGATGCTTTACTATCTCAAACTTAAAGCTGGGACGAGAGTTACTCGATATACATCGCCACGAAGAATCTTACCTCTAACTCTTTTTTCTAACCTGAGGTGCTCTAGGTTACTGACAAGCAACGGAAGTGAAATGGTATTGTCTGTTGTAGTTAGTCGATAACTAATCCAACTCTGTGGATCACGACTTGATTGACTTTTAAGTGATCCTGCTCCTCAATGTAAAGTGCTAATTCTAGGGCTATTTCCGAGCCATTCAGTCCGCGATCGCTTACCAAGCGGCAATTGTGACCTTTAATTTCGAGTTCGTTGTGGTTTCCAGCGTAGGCCGTGTAGTTGACTAAGTAGCGATAGGCGTTCCGGAATAAATAATTGGGTTCGGACATTGCAGCTAGTTGCCTCCGAAGTAAATAGGTAAGGGTTCAGGGACAGATATCCTAGCTTCTACCTTCAATAATGGTGGTAGAGGTGCTGGGTGGATATCTGGTATTGACAGGGTTCCCTGTTTGGGGATGTAAGATGCGTTAGGTTGAGCGATCGAGCAAGTGAAGGTCAATTGCTTCTAGCCACATTTACTAGATCGTTTATCTGTCTACCCTGTTAGTTCGCTGGGCTACTGACACTTTCGTCGCAGGTATTGCTCTGTAACACCCGATCGCAACACGGGCACTCGCTGCTGCAACAACACTTTTACACACGCAAACATACAGACAGCAACAGTACTGCCTAATCGTTAGGAGTAATCATACATAGAGCTTTCAGCTACTTCACCGTTAAGCATGATTCAAGCTGCTGCAAGCCTGAAAAATCGCACACAGCAATATAGAGAGTGCAAGCATCGACACTTGGGACTTACGCAAGATTGAGCCGAAATACTGGCCGTATCCAAGAAGAAGAGGCTTAAGCCCCTTGTCTGCCGTTATCCTGCGTAAGTCCTGTACACTCTTAAATTCATAAACCCTACAAATAGATTGACGATATCAGATACCGCCAACAAAGGCAAAACACGCCAGCCAGTATCCGAGTAAATAACGCACTACTTGGAAACCAAGCTATCCCATTGGTCAGCCTGAACCCGCCCCACGATTTCATACTTGCCGTTTTTACCAGGTTTGATGATGACGGCTTCTCCCTCTTGGGGGACAAAGCCGATCGCAGCCATAATGTTCAAGCTATGGGAAACTAGCACTGTATTTGTCTTGGCTGCTGGAGCTTTTGACAACAGAGAATTTAGGACGGAAGCTGCCTTGCGCTTTCCTTCATCATTATCTGGAAAATAACCCAAATCGCCTGAGGCTTTGGGGTTTCCAAAGGCAAGCCGACCCGTATCCATTGCACGACAGTAGGGACTAGAGAGGACTTCGCCAATTGGTAGTTGAAGTGAATCAATGGCCTGACCAATACTACGAGCTGCGATTCTACCTTCCCTGGACAAATTACGCTGAGTTTTGCAATCGGCTAGATCTACTTTAGGCGCATCTTTCTGATTTTTGTCCCCTGCTGCATGGCGAATAAGGAGCACATGATCACCTTGTCGTAGAGCACTTACAAGTGACGCCCCTTGTAGCATGGCATCTTGAGCGATCGCCGCTAAGGAAAAGCAACCCACGCCTATCAGTGAAAGGATACTTACCAATCTCTTATTCACTCAGTATTCCTCTCTTCAAAAATTTGTCATGAATCTATCGCATTATTTGGTGCAGGATGTGTTTACCAAATTACATCCAACTGTTGGAAACTTTTGCTCACTTAGCTGAGCTGCTGCAGTTCAGATGGTTCTAACGTCTGCAATTAATTTAAAATCAACAGCATCAGAGCTTTGACGCCGTGAGCTAGATCCTGGATTGATTCTTGAAGTAAATTTGTCAATTTCTAATGATTTGTAACCGCACTTAACGTTAGTCACACTGATGTGTCAGGTTAGCAGCTCTGATAGTTCGGGCAGCGGTTTTACGGCACAATCTAGGTAATCGCCTCACAGTGCAAACCGCCATGGTCAAAAAAATAATTCAAGGGCTTGAAACATTTAGAGAAAGCTACTTTGAAGCTCATCAAGAGCTGTTTGAGCAACTCGCCCATGCCCAAGAGCCAAAAGTCCTGTTCATTACCTGCTCGGACTCTCGCATCGACCCTAACCTGATAACGCAGACTGACCCGGGCGAACTGTTTGTTATCCGCAATGCAGGCAACATGATTCCACCCTTTGGGGCAGCCAATGGCGGTGAAGGCGCTACGGTGGAGTATGCTGTGCATGCGCTGGGGGTCGAGCACATTATTGTGTGTGGCCATACCAACTGTGGGGCTATGAAAGGGCTGCTGAAACTAGAGAAGCTCGAAGAAGACATGCCTCTGGTTTACCAGTGGCTCAAGCATGCAGAGGCTACCCGTCGCCTGGTTAGGGAAAATTACAGCAACTACAGTGGCGAAGAATTGCTGGAAATTACCATTGCTGAAAATGTTTTAACCCAGATTGAAAACCTGAAAACCTATCCAGTCATTCACTCCCGGCTGTACCAGGGTAAGTTGCAAATCTACGGCTGGATTTATCATCTGGAAACGGGTGAGGTGTTGGCCTATGACCCAGAGACGCACACGTATATCCCGCCTCAAAGTCAAATTAAAACCTCTGATGCGGGAACGTATCTAAATACCAGTGCACCCCCTGTCGCCTGCGAATTACCAGTACGTCAGGCAACTTCCCAAATCCAAGCTGGCCCAATTTTTGGGAAATCACCCACGATTAACCGTAGCAATGATAGCGCCAATGGCAATGGCCAACCCCCTAGTCAGCCCGCTGAAAAGGCTGCTTCGACCAATGGTAATCTTCCCCATCCCTATCCTTCCTGGTTGTCACCGGAACAGGCCGATCGCATCTATCGTGGCTCCAAACTGTGACCCTTTGCTTCAAGGTAATAACCGCAACTTGCCAGATGGCTAGGGCAATTCTGGTATGATCTACCCACTCTGCATTTGCGTAGCTGCTGCCATTGGCATGGGTGCGAACAGGTGTGGAACCTTAAAAAGACGTGTATCGCGAAGTTCATGCAAGCATCGCTACGAGATCGGCTGCATCCCCTCATTCATCGCTTGGCTGATTGCATTGAGGCTGTCTGGCAAGAGCAGCTACTGTTGGCTCCCTACTCGGTGCCAACAGATTTGGGCTATATCGAGGGCAGCCTAGAGGGAGAACGGTTGGTGATTGAAAATCACTGTTATGAAACGCCGCAGTTTCGCAAGTTGCACCTGGAACTGGCACAGGTCGGGAATGGGCTGGATATTCTGCACTGCGTTATGTTTCCTAATCCAGCCTATGCGCTGCCTATTTTTGGGGCTGATCTAGTAGGTGGACGAGGGGGGGCAATTAGTGCCGCGATCGTTGATTTGTCACCTATTAGCCGCGATCGTGCCTTGCCAGAACGTTATCAGGCGCGCCTGACAGAATTGCCGTCTGTGCACTTTTCCCAACCTCGCGCTTTGCCCGAGTGGGGCGATATATTTTCCGAGTTTTGTCTGTTTGTGCGTCCAGTGAACGCCGAGGAAGAAGCGCAATTTTTGCAACGGGTCAAGGATTTTTTGACTTTGCACTGTCAGATTGCGGCTACGGAAACGCCGCTGACCTCTGATTTAGAGATTGCAGGGGTAACCGCTGGCCAGCGCTACTACTGCACCAAACAACAGCAAAATGACAAAACCCGACGTGTACTGGAAAAATCTTTTGGGTCAGAATGGACCGATCGCTACATGAACACAATGCTGTTCGACTACGTGACCTGAGTTTGACTTCTGGGAAGAATCAATGCAACCAGATTTGAATCAACTGGCAACGCAGTTAAGCAGTACAACTGTCAGCGATCGGGTACTGGCCATGCTCGAATTGCAAAAAGACGCCATGCCAGCAGATTTGGCATTTCCGCTGATCCAGCAAGCCTTGTCCGACAATAATATTCAAGTACGCGGTATGGCTGTTTTCTCCCTTGGCATTAAGCCAACTCCAGCCAACGTACCCATTTTGGTCGATATTTTGGCTACCGATCCAGACTACAATCTGCGTGCTATGGCTGCTGGTGCCTTGGGATATTTGGGCGATGCGCAGGCACTGGAAGCCTTGCAGCGTGCTTTTTTTGAAGATTCTAATTGGCTTGTGCAATTTAGCGTGGCGGTAGCCCTGGGCAACCTGCGTGACGATCGCGCCATAGCCGTACTACTAGAAGCTCTGGCTAGTGACATTACCTTGCTAAGGGAAGCCGCCATTATGGCGTTGGGCGAGGTGGGAGCCGTTGAGCATGTTGATCGCCTGTTGCCCTTCATCCATGCAGAGGATTGGTTAATTCGGCAGCGACTGGCGGAGGCACTGGGCAACTTATCGGACGATCGCAGCCGAGCAGCTTTAAAGCAATTACAGACCGATTCTCACCCTCACGTCTGCGAAGCAGCAACTCGTTCCCTGGTGCGACTAGGTGAATTGGCGTAGGCGATCGATCAGATGATCAAAATAGGGGGCTAGGTGTGCCTGCTGGTTGGCATCCACCCGACGCAAGCTAGCAGCTTTGATGCCCTCTAGGCCAACCACCATTGCATCCAACGGCACCTGCAACTCGCGATAGAGCGTATTCATGGCCTGTAGCCCGTCAGCACTGGTGTAATCCACATGCTGGCCAGCAATGCCATAGGTGATGCAGCGCAAGAAATGCCAAAAGTCTCGCCAGCACGCATCTGCCCGACTCTCCGGGTAGAGTCCGCCACCAGGCTGGGTAATGGTTGGGAAGGTAGCCAACACCTCAGCCCGTGCTTCGTCCACAATGTCGCCGACCCGATCGCGCAGCAAAGTTACCACTGCGATCGTCGCTGCTGCCTCAGGCATCTGCACCTGAATCTGCTGTAAGTCGCCATCGGTAAGATAGCGGCCTTGATCATCCGCCGCCTGAAAACGCTGAATCAGCTCGGCAGGAAAGCTCGTTTGCCAGGTTGCAAAACTAACGATACGAGCTTTTTGAATCAGTTCTTGAACCTTTTCATTCAACCCTGGCTTAGACATGGGATTTTACACAAGCAAATAGACTTTTAGTATGAACTAGTGGCCGCCCCTAGCTTCTAGAGATTTACAGAAAATAGCCGCCAAAAAGCCTAGCAACGTAGACAATCCAATCTGGCCACTGCCTTTGAAATAAGCCTCTGGTAGCATAGTCTCAGCAATCATCGTTAGCATCGATCCTGCAGCAATGCCCTCAATCATTGAGAAAAGCTGGGCGGGAGCAGAGACAAAGAACAAATTGCCAAAGGCCGCAGCAATCCCAGTAATTATTACCAGCGACCCCCACAGCCAGAGAATACGAGAAAATCGCATCCCTTGCTGGCGCATACCAACAGAACTAGAGAGTGCTTCGGGAATATTGGCCATGAATAGCCCAGCCAGAAGTGACAGGCTGACACCTGCTGAGTGAATCAGGCTTGACCCGATTACCAAAGCTTCGGGAATGTTGTCAATTAAGCAACCAAACCAAATAGCCATCGATGCGCCATGATGTTCCTCCAGCGCTTTAGCCATTTCTGCTGCCGAGGGAACAAACTTGTCATCATCCAGGTTGCGCACTGCCTTAGTCACCCAAAGTTTGGCCTTGTCGGAATCGAGGGATTGCTTTTCTTGAAGATAGGTAAATACTTCTTCCTGCTGCAAGAATTGCTTAACAGAGTGCTCCAGGGTGGGCAGTTTGAACAAAACATCCTGAAAATCCTGACGGCGCAGTACCCAAACGGACGTTTCCGTGGCTGCGATCGCACTCACGGTATGCGCCGCACTAGTCAAAAAGGCCATCGCTCCGAAGGCATCTTCTCCGCGCAGCGTTCTAAGCGTGCGTTCCCGATGCGCCGGATCGACGAGTACTACTTCTCCACGATCAATGATGTACAGGCGATCGGCTGGCTCGCTCTGGTGAAAAAATGTATGCCCCGGTTCATGCACCTTATAGAAAAAGCGAGTTGCTAGTTGGGCAATTTCAGTTTCAGGCACCTGACTAAAAATAGGCAAGCGGTTAATGCGGCACAACAGCGTTTTGAGTCGATTGTGGTCATGATCAAGCTTGACAGCGGCCTGCACACTGCCTCCAGCCTGCAACTCTTGAATGACCGTTTCTCGCCAACGATCGGCTGCCTCCCGCGTCATCCCCTGGCGCTCTGCCAGATAGGTACCCACCTCGTGATTGCCCAGAAAGATAGTCGTGGCTTCAGCCAAGTCAGGAGATGTCTTTAGCAACTCCACAAAGTCCTGGCGTGGCAGCATCCATACGTCTAAATCGGTTTTGGCAACAGCTACTGTAGCGTGGGGTGCACCAGTAAAAAAGGCCATGCGCCCAAAAGCATCGTTGGTAGTGAGGCGTTGAAATGCTTCCATCCCCTGTTTTGGATCCAGCAACTCTACTTCGCCAGATTCAATGATGTAAAGCCCTTCCGTTGGGTCATTCTGGCGATAGAGGGTAGTGCCAGCCGAGTAGTGCTTACTGACGGCTGCTTTGGCGAGTTTTTGGGCATCTTTGGGAGGAAGGCTGCGAAATAGGTCAATACGTCCCATTTTGGACAGCAATTCCTCAAATTTCTTCTGGCGCTGCTGGCGAAAGTAGTAAATGCTGGTAGAAGCTTTGCGGAGAAAGCCACCGTAGTGATTTACAACCAGGTTGAGGGCGACATAAATGAGCCCACCCAAAATTGCTCCCAGTGCCAGTGCTCCAAAGTGCCCTTTTTCTAGGGGAGAGGTGACCAAATCCAGGGACACTGCCGCAATAAGTGAGCCTGCGCCAAAGGATAGCAGAAAGGCCAGAATCCGATCCTTTGGTTTCCAAAAACCTGACATGACTGCACCCAGAAATAAGGAGCAGGCACTGATAATTCCTAGATTAAACGCTTGGACTACCTGAGAGTTAGCCATTAGTTCCCTGCTGGTATGCGATCGCACACTCAATTTTGCTTAGTAATGTGCAAAGCATACTGGGCAGTGCAGCCAGAGGCATGTTCTCTAGGTGACGACGATCCAGGGATCTTTGGCGATCGTAGCGCCTAGAGTAGGGTTATCGTTTTCGGCAAAGTGCCTACAATGGTTGAGTCTTGCATCTCCTAACTTTTATGGTTGCTGTGCGCCCCAAACAAACCCTGTCGATGCTAACCCGCGACGGGGTGCGGCTCGATGCTGATGTTTACTATCCAGACATTGCGGAACCCGTGCCCGTATTGCTAATGCGACAACCCTACGGACGGGCGATCGCCTCCACAGTCGTCTACGCTCATCCTAGCTGGTACGCTAGCCACGGTTACATTGTGGTGATTCAAGATGTTCGTGGGCGGGGCACCTCTGAGGGAGAGTTTGTCCTGTTTGCCCATGAAATGGCAGATGGCTATGACGCGGTGGAGTGGGCCGCTGCACTGCCTGGAAGTAGTGGAGTAGTTGGGATGTATGGCTTTTCTTATCAGGGCATGACTCAGCTTTATGCTGCCGTGCAGCAGCCCCCTGCCCTTAAGGCACTTTGTCCTGCCATGCTGGCTTACAACCTGTACACCGATTGGGCTTACGAGGGAGGAGCCTTCTGTCTGCAAACTAACCTGAGCTGGGCGATTCAACTTGCAACAGAAACTGCCCGTTTGCGAGGCGATGAGGATGCTCACTGGACGCTGTACAACGTGGCAAAAGCGTTGCCGATTGGCGAAATGGTGCCAACCCGATCGGGCATTTTGAAAGCATTGGATCCCACCTCGTTCTACCACGCTTGGCTGGAACACGCTGAACCCAGCGAGTATTGGCAGGCATTGTCACCCAAAACCTACGAGGAACAGTTTTTGTCTCTACCGATGTTGCATATTGGCGGCTGGTTTGACCCCTATCTGCGAGGCACGCTCAACCTGTACCAAGCCATGGTCGATCGCAGCTCACAGCGACAACAGTTAATCATTGGACCCTGGGCGCATCTGCCGTGGGGACGCAAAGTGGGCACAGTAGATTTTGGTGCAGCGGCCATTAGCCCCTGCGATCGCCTGCAAATACGTTGGTTTAATCAGTTTCTCAAAGGTATCGATACCGGCTTGCTGGCAGAACCGGCGATCGCTCTATTTGAAATGGGTAGCAACCAATGGCTGCACCCCGCCACTTGGAATACTAGCCAACCCACTAGGGCATACCTCAGCAGTACCGGCCTAGCCAGTCTAGATGAGCGAGATGGACGCTTGAGCTTTGAGGCATTACCCGAAGCAACTGCAGCGATAACAGATGTCTTAGTGCATGATCCCTGGCGACCAGTGCCCTCTCTGGGAGGACATGCCACTATTCCTGCTGGTATGGTCGATCGCGCCAGCCTGGATAGCCGCAGTGATGTGCTCACCTACACCTCAGAGCCGCTGACCACGGATTTGCATCTCCAAGGCGCGGTCACTGTCAGGCTCTATTGCACGGCAGATAGCCCTAGCTTTGACCTGTGTGCCGTGCTTTCAGATGTGCAGAGCAGCGGTGCCGTTTACAATCTCACCCAGGGGTATCGGCGAGTCGAGTCGGGGCAGCTCACCCAACCTGTAGAAATTTCCTTGCAACCTACCTGTGCCTGCCTCCATGCTGGCCATGCACTTCGCCTTAGCCTGAGTGCGGCCTGTTTCCCGGCCTACCCAGTCAACCCCGGTACAGGTGCTTCCTTGCTGGAAACTCGCTTAATTAACCAACAAATCATTGCCATTACTGTGCAGCACGCCAGTGATCGCCCTTGCCACATTCTCTTGCCTACAAAACCAGCTAACTGATCACCAATCAGCCTCCTTTGTTTCCTATGCCTCTCCTGCATCCCATCGTGGAAGAAAGTTTTGCCATCATCGATCGCGAAATCGGTACTCACTCATTTACGCCGTTGGAGTATGCGATCGTGCGGCGAGTGATTCACAGTACAGCAGACTTTGAGTTTAAAGAATTACTGCGATTTAGTCCTGGGGCGATCGAAAAGGCGATGGTAGCACTGCACTCCCACAGCGCGATTGTCACCGATGTCAGTATGGTGAAGCAGGGCATTTTGACTCTAGTACAACGCACTTTTGACAATCCAGTCATCAGTGCAGTGGAGCAGGCACCGGAGGCACTGCCAGGAAAAACTCGCACTGAAACGGGCATGTTGTATTGCCTGGAGCACTATCCGCAGGCGATTTATGCGATCGGCAATGCTCCAACGGCACTGCTGACACTCTGCCAACAGGTTACATTTACCGTGCTGCCCGCTCTAGTTATTGGCGCTCCAGTCGGATTTGTTTCTGTACTGGAATCAAAGGCGGCACTGGCTGAACTAGACATTCCCCAGATTCGGGTTGAAGGCCGCAAAGGAGGCTCGCCCGTGGCAGCAGCCATTGTCAATGCGCTGCTGATGCTGGCTTGGGAGCAGATGCCGCTACAGTAAGCAAGGATAATTTTCGGTAGGTTGCCATGGCTCCGATTCATGTAGTTGGTATTGGCCTAGAGGGTAGCGCTGGACTGCCTGCCTCGGTGCGCGAGTGCATTGACCAAGCGGCAGTACTGATGGGAAATCAGCGCCATATCAGCTATTTCCCCAACCATCCCGGCACGGTGCTGCCCATAGAAAACTTTGCCACGGCGATCGCCCAGCTTCGGCAATACCTAAGCCAGTCTCCTCCACCGCGCATTGTTGTGTTGACCTCAGGTGATCCGCTATTTTTTGGCTTGGGACGGTTGCTCCTGGCTGAATTGCCCGCCGATAGCCTCACCTTTCATCCCCACCTGAGCGCTATTCAGCTTGCGTTTAGTCGCCTCAAGCTCCCCTGGCAAGATGCCGTGTTGGTGAGTGCCCATGGGCGACCGATGGATGAACTGGTGCAGGCATTGCATCAGGGTGCAGCCAAGATTGCGGTTCTGACGGATCCAAACAATACCCCTGGGGCGATCGCGCGTCTGATCAGGGCAATGGGCTTGGCCGATCGCTACCAACTGTGGGTGTGTGAAAACCTGGGTAGCTCAGAGGAACAGGTTACCCACCTGTCAGACTTACTTGCCGCTGAAGCCCGATCATTTGCGGCCTTGAATGTTGTTGTTCTATTCCAGAAAAATCCATGCTCTGACCTGGAACCATTGCCATTGTTGGGATTACCCGATCGCGCTTTTCTCAGCTTTGCCGATCGCCCCAACCTCATGACCAAACGTGAAATTCGAGTTTTGGTTCTGGCAGAATTAGCGCTAGAACCCCATCAGGTGATTTGGGATGTGGGAGCTGGCACAGGCTCGGTAGCGATCGAGATAGCACGGCTATGCCCCACCTGCAAAATTTATGCCATTGAGAAAACGGCGGCTGGAGCTAGCTTAATTCAGGAAAACTGCCAGCGGTTTCAACTCTCAACTATTGTGGGAGTGCAGGGAACTGCGCCTGAAGTGTTGGCAGGCTTGCCTAACCCCGATCGCATCTTCATTGGTGGCAGCAGCGGGCATCTTCCAGCCATTTTGGACTTCTGCAGCACAGTACTTCAGCCCAATGGACGTATTGTGCTGGCCATAGCAACCCTAGAACATCTCAGCACTGCCATAAGTTGGGTTGCCACATCCTCGAAGCAACCCCAATCATGGTTCTATCAGAGTCTGCAAATTAACCTAGCGCGATCGGTACCTGTAGGGGCACTGACTCGCCTTACACCGCTCAACCCGGTGACGTTGGTGGTGTTGACGCGATCGCCTAGTCACTAACCTGCGATCGCTTGCCAACCCCATAGAAAAACTCCAGTAGCTAGCATTAGCAGCACCCCAAAAACACCCGCTAACGGACTTCCGCCAATGCCCGTTACCCAGGCTGAACTGCGTCCCGTATAAGCTATCAGTTTTGCCGTATCCAAACTAGCAATACCCCAAACCCAGCCTGCATGCAGCCCCCAAGCCAACCCCAGACTGCCACCATCTACCCACCGCGCTAGTACCAGCACTAATCCCATTAGCCATAGACCCGGCAGTTGCGGCAAAGCAACTGGCCCATCCCACACCAAATGCAACACCGCAAAAATCAGGCTTGCTACGATCGCCGCTAACCACATCGGCCACTCTTGCTGAAGTTGGTTTTGTAAAAAACCGCGAAAAATCAGCTCCTCCGTGATCCCAATCCATAGCCCCAAAGCTAGAGAAGTAACCACAGCAGAAAGCAAGGCTGGTAGTTGATCGCGCTGCCAACTCACCCACCCCAGTGCCGTCTCGATGCTAAATACAACAGCTAGCCCTAATATGGCGAGTCCAATGCCCAATCCCAGCGATCGAAAAAGGCTCCCATGCCAATTCAATCCATAGCTTGAAAATGGAACATTCTCCACTTTTGCAGCTACCCACAATACCAAAGGAGCAATAACATAGAGTGAAGCAACTAGGGGTAATTTTTGCGCCATTGATAGTGGCTTTGGAGGTCGCCATTGCAGCTTAATCGCCAATGGAATTGCCACTGGCAACCACAACCCAATCCACACCACAAAAAAGCCTAAGACCTTAACCCAGGAATCAGCTTGTGCAGACTCATTTAATCTACTCTGAACCCAGTTAATAACTAAGTCACTGTCAGCTTGCAAGGCTAGCCAAACCAATGAACCCAAAGGATAAGCAAGCATGAACCTAACTAATATGTTTGAAACAAAACGATTAGCCCATAACTAATCTGCGGTTGATCCATTTGAGTGGCTTCCCTTGGCTGGATCCAACTGTACTAAACGAATGTGCTTGTAACCTAGCTTAATCTCAAATTCATCTCCTGGCTTTAACCCCATTGCCTGAGTATAAGCAGCACCAATGACAATCTGACCGTTTTTGTGAACACTAACTCGATAGGTTGGCTCCCGACCACGCCCATCCTTAGAGCCTTCTGGGCTTAAAGGAAGTCCTTTTGCAACCAACAATGCATCGTAAAAATCTGTCAAATTTACGCGGACTTGATTAGCTTTTGTAAGCGTGTAATATCCGCAACGTCGTGCTGTTTCTCGACGCGGCAAATGGGACAGCTCTTTCACTCTTTGAAGAAGCGCTTTTCCTGTTAGGGGAGCGGTGGCTACTTCACTCATCTGATATAAGTCTCCCGAATACGTTGGGCTAGTTACTTCTGCGCAATTCAACTATTGATTGAGCTTGAATGATGCACTATAAAAATATATCCTCAAAACTATCGTTTTTGACAATAAATTATTGCGATCGTCTTTGACGAATAGGTTTAATTTACACTCGTACTTTCTAGAGCAGACTTATTCCTTCAAATGCACCGAACGTTCTTAAGGATAGGCTTCTTTTAAGCAATTAAGCTGATATCTAAATATTACTAAAAGTAATTAAATCTAGGATTCTCCTCCAGCGTAGGTAAAAGAAATCTAAAGTTTTGAGGGGTTTCCATCACTGTACAAAGCCCTTAAAGGCAAGCTGCATAATCCACAGACTGCAATTGGATCCTCCGATACAATAAAAAGACATCTTATTGTGCTTGCTGTCTTGATCGATTACTGGCAGATTGATGGATTGGAAATTTGGTGGCAATGTGAGTGAATTATGCCCCGTCAGGATTCTGCCGTCACTTATTTTGAGCAACGAACCTAGTTTAGGAGAGCGCCATGCGTGTCCGCTTCAACATTTTGCGTCAAGCTCCAGAGGGTACTGTGGCTTTTCAAGCTTACGAGTTAGAGACTGAACCTAGCGCAACCATTCTGGATTGCCTAAACCGAATTAAGTGGGAGCAGGACGGTACTCTCGCTTTTCGCAAAAATTGTCGAAATACCATTTGCGGTAGCTGTGCTATTCGGATTGACGGTAGATCGGCGTTGGCCTGTAAGGAAAATGTTGGCAGTGAGCTTGGTCGTCGAAGCCAATTTTCTACCTACGAAACTGACTCTCATGAAATTCCAGAGATTACGCTAGCGCCTCTGGGAAATATGCCTGTGATTCGAGATTTGGTTGTAGATATGAAAAGCTTTTGGGATAATCTGGCGGCGATCGACCCCTACGTCAGCACAGCAGCACGGCAGGTTGATGAACGAGAAACGTTACAAACGCCAGAGGAGCGATCGCGCTTAAACCAAGCTGGCAATTGCATCCTGTGTGGAGCGTGCTATTCCGAATGTAACGCCCGCGAAGTCAATCCTGACTTTGTAGGCCCTCATGCACTGGCTAAAGCCTACCGAATGGTGGCCGATTCTCGTGATCAACAAATAGAGGCACGGTTGGCTAGCTACAACGAAGGGACAAAAGGTGTGTGGGGTTGCACGCGCTGCTACTATTGCAATGCTGTTTGCCCAATGGATGTGGCTCCGTTGGATCAAATTAGTAAGATTAAAGGGCAAATCCTGGCGCGCAGTGATGATCAAACCAGCCGCTCTATTCGTCACCGAAAAGTCTTGATTGAACTGGTGAAACAGGGTGGATGGATTGATGAACGGCTGTTTGGCTTGAAGGTGGTTGGCAATTCTTTTCGCGATTTGAAGGGATTAATTAGCCTTGCTCCGCTGGGATGGCGCATGACCGTTCGGGGCAAGTTGCCGTTGTCCTTTGAACCATCGGAGGATACCAAAACCGTGCGATCGCTGATTACATCAGTCCAGGCTTTGGATCCTACTCAGCATCCATCCGATGCTCCCACCCACACCCCCGAACCCGTAGGAGGCTAATCTTGTATGGACATAGATAAAACGACTCAGTCTGCTCAATCACCAAAAACAGAAGCCGCCCCGGCTTTTGGCTGGACGGCTTATGCTGAGAGACTAAATGGCCGCTTCGCTATGATTGGCTTGGTGGCACTGCTATTGATTGAAGTGGCGACTGGACAAGGGTTTATTGCTTGGCTAGGGCGACACTAAGACCAATCATCGGTTTTGTTTGAATCAATTGGACGATAGTCCAGATACTCCGAAGAAGAGGCATCTCGTCGCGAACGGGAGTCATCTGAACGGCGACTGGGGCGATCGCCTGGATAACCTTCAGAACTGGGAGAAATGCGACCTCTCACTTGGCGCTCTTGCTGGTCAATATCGTCTAAAAGATTATCAATTTGGTCGCGAGAGGCTGTGACATCATTGTCGTAAGAGCGGCGAGAACGGCGTAGGCGTTCACTATCGGGCAAACGAGGTTCTGTAGCTCGTGGGCGACGGCGAGGGCTATCCTCATACTCGTCGCGGTAGTCATCTCTACCTCGGCTAGAGCGGATGCGGCGAGAGTCAAGGCGATCGTCGCTCGCGTCAAATTCATCTAGCTCAGCTCGGTAAACTCGACTCACGGGACGTTCGTCATCTACGATCGGTGCATTGCCACTACGCTTTGCCTGTTCAGTTGCCACACTCCGCAGGCGAATGCTTTCAACAGCGAAGAACACGGCTGTTCCGGTTAGCATAAATTGGCCAAACTGGAGAATTGGATCTTGCCGCCACCCCTGAAAGAAGAGGATACCGCCACAAAGCAGCCCCACCGCCGCAAAGAAGATGTCGTGGTCACGAGCCAGCTTGGGGCGCACAGAGCGTAGGAAGTAAAGTGCCGCGCCTGCCACTGCTAACGCAATCCCTACGAAGCTACTTGCACTTAGTCCAACGTTTACCATTACTAACCTCTTGTCCACTCATTTTTATGGTAGCGAGTTATCTCAGAATCTCCAAAAAACTTGGGATCTTAATAAATCTATCCCCTACGCATAGCTGGCAACATAGGTTGATCAACCAATTGAGCTACTAAACTCTACCTTGAAATCCCCCAAAACCAAAAGCTGCAAAGTGCTGTAGCTCAGTTCTTGGGGGATCCTTTGGACATGAGTGGCATTAATTAGCCACGCTGGATCTTGTCACGCTGGCTGATAAAGACTAACCCGATCGTTAGGGGAAGCAGTACTACCAAACCACCAGCCAGAAGGCTAAGTAAGAAGTTTTGCAAAGATGGAGTCATGAGCCTTAGTCCTGATTACTTATAAGCAATTTCTCATTATTGTAACGGTCTGTTATACCCTTGAGAAGCAGTTCCTAATGACAACTTCTTTAATACACGCTTGGCTACTCCAGCAATGGATTAGGTTCGATTTGCCAGTTAGGATGAAAATAGGTTTTACATTTTGTAATAGAAAGTTATGAACGCTACTACTGTTTCTGCGATCGCTAATTGGGTTCTGGGGCCATTCCTAGCTGTGATGACGTTGCTGTTCATCATTCGGATTGTGCTAACTTGGTATCCCCAAGTTGACTCGACCAAGCTGCCCTTTAGTGTTGTGGTGTTACCCACCGAGCCTTTTTTAGCCCCAACTCGCAAACTAATTCAACCCTTAGGCGGGGTAGACATCACCCCTATTGTTTGGGTAGGCATCTTTAGCTTGTTGCGTGAGTTGCTATTGGGTCAACAAGGATTGTTGACGATGATGATGCGGCTGGCTTAGGCGCTGGGGTTGCGTGCCGCCATCATCTGCTCCACAAAGTTGGTGTAAATATCTCCCTTCTGGAATTCCGCAGTTTCCAGAACGCGCTGGTGAAAGCCAATTGTTGTGGGTAAACCAGTGATGGCACATTCCCGTAGAGCACGGCGCATTCGGTTAATGGCAGCAGGACGATCGTGCCCCCAGACAATCAGCTTGCCAATTAGCGAATCGTAGTAGGGCGGAATTTCATAGTCAGTGTAGACGTGAGAATCGATGCGTACACCGGGGCCACTGGGAGGCAAATAGCCGCTGATGCGACCGGGGCTGGGACGAAAGTTGTGGTCAGGATCTTCAGCGTTAATGCGGCATTCGATCGCATGACCACGCAGGATCACATCCTCTTGACGCAAGCTAAGTCGATCTCCCTGGGCAATACGAATTTGCTCGGCGATCAAATCTAATCCAGTAATCATTTCCGTGACAGGATGCTCTACCTGAATGCGGGTGTTCATTTCCATAAAGTAGAACTCGCCAGACGGGTCAAGCAAAAATTCCACAGTGCCAGCACCCATGTAGTTAATCGACTGAGCTGCCAGCACAGCAGCTGATCCCATTTTTTCTCGCAGTCCTGGTGTCAAGGCTGGGCTGGGGGCTTCTTCCAGTAGTTTCTGGTGACGCCGCTGGATGGAGCATTCCCGTTCGCCCAGATGGATCACATTGCCATAGCTGTCGGCCAGAATCTGAAACTCGATGTGGCGGGGTTTTTGGACAAATTTCTCCAGGTAAACCCCTGAATTGCCGAAGGCAGCCTCTGCTTCACCCTGGGCTGCGGCAAACAGCATGGCCAGATCGCCGTCATCCTTCACGAGGCGCATACCCCGTCCACCGCCGCCAGCCGTAGCTTTGATGATGACGGGATAGCCAATTTTACGGGCGATCGCCCGAGCTTCTGCTTCGTCGGTCAGCAGTCCATTGCTACCTGGAATCGTGGGCACGCCGACCCGCTTCATCGTGCTTTTAGCTGTAGATTTGTCGCCCATAGCTTGAATCGCTAGAGGCGATGGGCCAATGAATACAATTTGGTGATCGGCACAGATTTCAGCAAACCGGGCATTCTCAGCTAGGAAACCATAGCCGGGGTGAATGGCGGTGGCGTTACGGGTTAAGGCCGCAGCAATGATGTTAGGAATGTTGAGGTAGCTTTTGCTGCTGGGTGGATCGCCAATGCAGACAGCCTCATCTGCCAGCTGAACGTGGAGCGAGTGACGATCGATCGTCGAATGCACAGCAACCGTGGCAATTCCCATTTCTTCGCATGTGCGGATAATTCTTAGAGCAATTTCCCCACGATTGGCAATCAGAACCTTAGAAAACTTCATCGCTAATGTGTGATTTCGTAATCAGTAGAATAGACGGTTCGGTGAGTCCATTGGAAGTGGGACATTCTGCCCAATTGTTCCCAAATGGCTGGATGCAGGCCAGAGAGCAGGGGTTTCTGCCTCGCTAATTTTTTACCAACTGAACTTTGTAGGCTAGTTGTTACACGTACATCCGTTTCTCAGATGGTGCAGCACTGGCGGTGCTAATCCAGCCCAGAGAGGGGTGTTGACATTGGCCGCTCGCAGTGCCTCTGCTGTCCAAGAGTTGCAGGTGCGTAAGGCTGAGTAGTAGCCCTGAGCAGCATAGAACTTTCCCTGCCGATCGGGATTGGTCTTAAGCAAGATAGGTTGGTTGGCCGGGGTTGTTTTAAAGGTTTGGCGTACAAAGGTGATTAGGGCTAGATAGTCGGCCTGGGAGAGCCGAACGCACTTGAGGGTTTCATCAGGATTTCGCGAAACATCGGCATGATGGAGAACGAACAGAGCGGTTTGGTTGCGCCAGTAAACTAGCGATCGCAGCGCGCTTAGAGTGTCGATCTTATCCCAGGAAGGGGTTTCCAGGTAGAAAATGCGATCGCCCCACCCCACCTGAAGATAGGGCAACGGTTGCAAATCAGGTGGGTCAGGCAAAAACTGGCTCCAATCATAAACATCGGTTTGTCGCGGGAGAATAAGATTTGTGTGCATGATGCCACCGGAGACGTAGACGGTGTAGCGGCAGTCTTGACTAGGATTAATTTGCCACTGTCTGGGGATCAGCGCTGCCAATGTTAGCAAAGTAGCAACGCCCAAACCGCCAAGTCCTATGCAAAGCCCACTGCGTCGTAATCGCCTGCCCAAGTTCCTCACTTGCATATCGTCTTCCTGCGCCAGAATAATGGAGTTCATCTACCATGAAGCTACACTTGCTGCTCATTTGGGCAATAAGTTTTGCTAGCACATCAGCGAGGGATGGTTTGCAGGTTCGTATACTCAAGGTTATTCAAAATCGGCTGCTATTGGGGGCGATCGCCTTTGGGATTAGCGCCACCATTAGCCTTATGGTTACGCCGCGGGATATGCCCCGATCGCTGGTGACAGGGGCAATCTCGGTACCAGCCGCATACCTAGCCAGCGCGATCGTGACCTGGCGACAGTACCGACAGGCTGAACATCGTCTGCTTACCCTACGGCAGCATATTCGCTTACTGCAACAGCGTCGTACTGAAGAACAGCAAGCCCTAGCAGAATTAACCGCCCGTCGCAAAACTCTCAGTTGGAATTTGGCCGATCCCATCCCTGCCCCAGCTGCTGTAGAACCTCCTGCTGATCCTTTACCCGCAGACAAACCACTGCCGGATAAATCACCTGAGATCACCACTGCTAAAGCAGCCCCTCCACCACCAGACTCGGAGGAGCTAACAACTCTCTTGATTAATGCGACAGCCGCTAAGCAGCGTATTGAGGCTAGTCTCACCGCTTTGCAGCACGAGTTTCAGCATCTGACCAATCAAATTAATGACCAGCGGATGGCTCGCGATGGACTTGTTAAAGAGGTGTCAACCCTAGCGCAGCAGCAGCAAGAATTGCACCAGCAATCCACTCGACTTCGCAAAGAAATCAGCGAGTTAGAGCGCTGTCGTACAGAGCTGGATCAATACCTGGCCTACGCTGAAACTAAAAAACGAGAACTGGAAACTGGCAAAAATCCCTTGCAAACTGTGCTGAAGCAACTGCAAGCCCAGATTAACGGGCTACAAGCTGAGCTACACCAGCTAGAAGCACAGGTGCTAGCCCGTCGCCAGGAAAAAGAAGCCCTGGAACAACAAGCTACCCTATTAAAAGCCAAGAAATCGCTTGTAGGCACCAGCGATCGCAATTCAACAGAACAGTCATCATCTTCACCTACGTTACCGCCCCTTACGGCTCCAAATCCGTTGCCTACATCAGTACCATCTGCTATGGCACCTAACAAAATTGTGCAAGTCATTCCAGCCGCAACCCCTACCCAGGGAAATCACTCTAGTGCGCCTCTGAATACCACTAAATCCACCAACCCAACTAAACCTGCTGGTACATCCAAGTCTGCGGAAAATGCCGATGTCTGGACAGAATTTATGGTGCAAGTACCTGATTACGAGTTTCAAGCCTTGCGGGCGATCGCCCACCAGGACAATCCAACCAGCATCCTCCAGCAAATCGCTGATGACAACTTGACGACACCAGAGCGATTAGTCGAAAGCATCAACAACCGAGCTGAAGAACTTCTAGGTATTCTTATCTTGCAGCCTGGAACAGGTGACAAGCCTCCCGCCGTTGTGCGAGAACAGCTCAAACCTGTCAAAAAACTAATCAAAACCTACGAATACTTGACTGAGTAGCCCCTGCTGGATGAGCAACTCTCAGGTTGAATCAGACGCAAGCAATGAATTACAACCTATGGTACTAGGCTGTTTTTTTGGCCGAAAACAGCGCTACAGGCTCAGTTGATTCTGGCGTAGTAACCGAGGCGATCGCAGGCGCGTGAGGATGCAATAGTTTACGAGTCACCGCCAAACTTTTGGCTAATGCAATGTCCTCCCGCGCCAAAATGCCCAGTACATGGTGGCTATCGTTTCGGTGTACCACTGGCAACTGGTGTAGTCCGCGAGTGGCCATCCGTTGCTCAGCCTCAGCTAAGGATTCATCACTGTAAGCGCGTAGAACATCATGGCTACAAATATCTTCCAAACGTTGTTCTGCCAAACGTGGGGTGTGAGTTGTAGCAGTTTCCTCTGACTCAACGATCGCCTGGTTAATGTCTTGCAGAGTCACAATTCCCACTAGTTCACCCGTCTCACTCACCACTAAGGCACTACGAGCCTGATGCTCCGTCAGCAGCAACCCAGCCGCCAAGACCGATAGCGAATTGGTCACGGTCAAAAAGTCACGATGCATTGCCTGCAACACCGAAATCTGTTGCAATAACTCGGCATCTTCGTCCAACTTGGTTGTTTCCCCTGGGGATTGCAAGGCAGATCGATTGTGGGTAACTGGTTTGAGGCGATCCATGAGCCATACGCTCAATCCTACAGCAGCCATCAGCGGCAGAATGATTCGATAGTCGCGAGTCAGCTCAAACAGCATCAAAATTGCTGTCAAGGGAGCGCGTACACTAGCTGCTAAGACAGCCGCCATACCAACCATAGCGTAGGCAGGCGGAGCTGCGATTCCACCGGCTGCAACTGGGAAAATAGCTGCGACTACTTTGCCGTAAGCGGCTCCTAAGGAAGCTCCCAGAAACATTGCAGGAGCAAACAGCCCACCCACTAAACCACTGCCCAAGCTAATAGCCGTCATCAGCAGCTTTATTACCAGTAGACCGCAGAGCAGAAGTAACGAAAATTCCACATCGCGTAGCATTGCTTCTACTGTTTCGTAGCCAATGCCCAAAACTTGCGGAAATTGCAGTGCTGTGATGCCAACACAAAGACCACCTAGAATTGGTCGTACAGGAATAGGAATGGCCTTCATCCAGTGGAAGCCAGGAATTTCGCCTTTGAAAAGACGTTGTGTGAATTGGAGCAATTGAGTGTAGGCCAACGCAACCAGGCAGGCAAATAGTCCCAAACCCAGGTATAGTGGCAACTCTAGAGGACTGCGGACTTCGTAGCTGGGTAAAGTGAAGGCTGGTTGCGCTCCCAATCCAATTTGAGCAATGAGGGAAGCCACCACCGATGACAGCAAGATTACACTCACAGCAGAAGCAGCAAAGGTGCTACCCACCACCACTTCCAGTGCAAAGAATACCCCTGCGATCGGTGCATTGAACCCAGCAGCTAGTCCTGCGGCTGCACCTGCCCCCAACAGCAACCGTTGGCGCTCTTGGGAAACCCGTAAAGCTTGCCCTAGAACGGCTCCAATATTGGCTCCAATTTCTACGCTAGGGCCTTCTGGGCCAAGAGAAGCTCCACTCCCCAGTGAGACTGAAGCCGCAACGCTTTTGACTGTTGCTTTTGCAGGAGAGGTTTTGACCAGTGTTTGGGGAGTCGAAATAAGTGTCGAAATGCCGGGGCCAAAGTCTTTCCAGTACCACCGCATTAGCCCCACGATCACCCCTCCCAGGGTGGGAACGCAGGCCAACGTCCAAGCACCTAAGGGCGCGATCGCCCCCATCAGGTTCTGCAACATTAGGTTATGGATCCACTCAATTAAATGGTGGAATAACACAACAGCAAGACCTGTACCCCCGCCTATGGCCACGGCCAAAAGCAACACAACAGTTTCGGGGGCAGGCTGTAACCAACTCAGAATAGGAGGCAAATTAGCAAGGCGAATAGCAGGCAGGAAGGGGTTAGCAAAAATACCTGCCGGACGAGAGGGGGGGATGGCAGTCATCGATACAGGAAAGAATATGAGAGGAAGCTTAATTTTTATTACTAATTCAATTGTGATCGATTCCTCTCAACCCGACAAGTCAAAATCCTTACTATTCGTAAAAAATCTACGACGATTTCTTTGATGAGATTGGCAAGTGAAACAGGCTGCAAAACTCTGGGGAAAATCTAATCCAGGAGAACGGGTATTTTAGGGACGGCGTAGACTGCCAAGTCAAGGTCGTAGCCTTTTTTCCTAGAGAAATAGTAGGTATTTTTATCTACGCTACAAGGAGAGAGCTAATTGATATAGCCAATTACCTTATTTTTTGATGGAATTGTTCGTTGAAGGGTATGATCGCCTTTAATTGCATCCTGTAAAGATTCGCTGCTAAATTATCGTTTTTATAGTTAGAAATTGAATCACATTGGTAGGCAGTAGATTTTGCTGAGCCGGATCATTAACTCGATCGTCCTTTGTAGCAATCGCCCTCTCTCACACACTTGGATATGCTCAACACACTCAATCAACATTCCTCTTCATGTCCCCTTTGCCAACGGTCTACACACCCCTCTAACCAGCCTGTTCTAGCTGGATTGATTATTTGCTACCGTTGCCAAGAACGCCGAATTAATTGTCCAAGTGGCCATTATGTGCGTGATCCGTTCATTTCAAAGCCGATGCCTGCTACTGCACCATCCGCAATTAATTTTGATTGGGTGAGACGGTTGCAGGAATTACCCGTTTTGCCCTATTCACTGTTAGTAATGATGTTGGGTGGTTCAGTGACTCTGGGAGTTTATTTGTTGGTTTGGCAGGGAGAAGAGTGTTTTTTACAAAAGTCGATCGCCCCTGTTGTAGAGCAATGGCAACCCTGAGACTAGCAGAAACCACAGCCTCTAATTCTTGCCGCCAGTTCCCATGAGATATAGCAAGGCCATGCGCACGGCTACGCCGCTGGTGACTTGCTCTGAAATGAGGCTCAGGTGTGGGTCATCCATCAAATCTGAGCTAATTTCGACACCTCGGTTAACTGGCCCAGGATGCAACACTTTAACGTCCGGGTGACAAACCTGGAGGCGATCGCGGGTAATGCCAAATTGGTGATGGTACTCCCGCAGAGTCGGCAGCAAATGGCTGGTCATCCGTTCTTTTTGCAGCCGCAAAGTCATGACAAAGTCGGCATTGGCTAGGGCAGGCTCCAATTCCCAGTGCAAAACCACTTTGCGCGGTAGGGCATGGGCCATGTCCGAGGCTGGGGTATGGACAAAATTGGCAAATAACTGAGGCAGGAGCGTTGGAGGCCCAGCCAGATGCACCTCAGCGCCGCTAGCTGTCAAGCTCCACAGGTTCGATCGCGCCACTCGTGAATGGAGAATATCGCCAACGATCGCAATCTTTTTCCCCTTGAGCAGTTCCACACGAGGCGCATCGGGATCCAACAATGTGCACAGGGTAAACAAATCTAGCAATCCCTGAGACGGGTGTTCATGCTGACCATCGCCTGCATTAAGAACACCAACCCGGACACCAAGTCGATCCATTTCCTGGGCGATCGCTTGGGGCACCCCAGCTTCCTTATGGCGGATCACCATCATATCGGTGCCCATCGCCAGATAGGTTTTAGCTGTATCCAAAATCGTTTCTCCCTTAGACAGGGAAGAACTACCCGGCGCAAAACTGAGAATGTCCGCTGACAAGCGCTTGGCTGCCAACTCAAAACTGCTGCGAGTACGGGTAGAAGGTTCAAAAAATAGAGTCGTCACGACCTGTCCCTGGAGAGTCGGCACCTTTTTAGTACGCCGAGATAGCACTTCCTTAAAGCTATTGGCCGTTTGCAGCACGATGTTGTACTCCAGCGGCGTAAAGTCTGCCAGAGAAAGAACGTGTCGGCGAGTCCAAAGGTCGGCCATAGGAAGCAGGGGAAGGGCGAAGCTAGCCTGGGAAGAATCCTTCATTCTCAATTTTCATGCTTAAACGGATTTATGACTTAGCTTTTCGCTAGGTTAGGGAGATGCTCAGGCAAAATCATGATTCTTCAGCATTGCTGCTGGCTAACCAGTTAGCAACAAAATTCACCCGCCCTAGTCACGTGGCTAGAACGGGTGAGCAGGCAGTCCAAGCCAGATGGCTAACCGTGTAGCAGCCAGAACTGCAATTGGGCAGGAGCTTGCACCTGAGCCAAGATAGCTTCTAGGGCTTCGCCTTCTAGTACCTCATCGTGCAAAAGTTGCTGGGTCGCAGATTCCAACAAGCCCCGATTCAGTTGCAGAATTGCTACGGCAATATCGTGGGCTTTGTCGATCGCCTGTTTGACTTGGCGATCGATTTCAGTAGCCACCTCAGAGCTAATGCTGCGGCGGGCACGGTTGCCTTCCAGAAACTGAGCAGTATTTTTGTCAAAGGCGATCGGCCCCAGGGCATTGCTCATGCCGTATTGGGTGACCGCACGTTCGGCCAGATCGGTAGCTTTTTGAATGTCGTCACTAGCGCCACTAGATACCTTGCCAAAGACGATTTCCTCCGCCGATCGCCCACCTAGCAGGGTCGCCAGTTGGCCACGCAACTCATCTTCTAGCAGCAAGAAGCGATCGGTTTCTGGGGTTTGCAGGGTATAACCCAGGGCACCCAAACCACGAGGCACGATGGAAATTTTGGTAACCTTGTTGTTCCCTGGCATCAAAGTACCCACCAAAGCATGCCCAACTTCGTGGTAGGCAACGGTTTGCCGCTCTAGCGGCGTGAGAATGCGCGATCGCTTCTCCAAACCAGCGACTACTCGTTCGATCGCTTCTTGAAAGTCTGCCATTTGGACAGCAGGGCGATTATTCCGCGCTGCCATCAGAGCCGCTTCATTCACCAGGTTGGCCAAATCGGCTCCAGCAAAGCCAGCAGTTTGTGTGGCGATCGCCTCTAGGTTCACTTGCCGATCCAGTACTACGGATTTGGCATGTACCCGCAGAATTTCTAGACGACCACTCTTATCAGGGCGATCGACCAGCACTTGGCGATCGAAGCGTCCAGGGCGACGCAGCGCCGGATCCAGGGTTTCAGGACGGTTGGTGGCAGCAATGACGAGAACGCCTTCGTTGCCATCGAAACCGTCCATTTCCGTTAACAACTGGTTCAGAGTCTGCTCTCGTTCATCATTGCCGCCCATAGGGTTGGCACTACGGCTCTTGCCGATCGCATCCAGTTCATCAATGAAAATGATGCAGGGAGCTTGACGTTTGGCACGGTTGAACAGATCGCGCACTCGCGATGCGCCCACACCGACAAACACTTCTACAAACTCTGAGCCAGACATGCTCAGAAACGGTACGCCAGCTTCTCCTGCCACAGCCTTGGCCAGCAGGGTTTTGCCTGTTCCGGGTGGCCCTACTAGCAGCACGCCTTTGGGAATCTTGGCACCGATGCGACGGTACTTTTCTCCGCTTGCTAGAAAATCTACCACTTCTTGCAATTCCTGCTTGGCTTCATCAACTCCAGCCACATCTGCAAAGGTAACCCCAGTTTTGCCCTGGTTGTAGACGCGAGCTTTACTTTTGCCCATGCCCATGCCAACGCCAACACCACCGCCTTCATTACTAAACTTCAATAGCCACGCAAACAGGCTTACCAATATACCCGTAGAAAGTAGAAAACTGATGAGATTAGTTTGGTTAGCAGAAGCATCCGATCGACTAGTGAATTCGACACCATATTGGTGCAGCAAGCGATGAAGGTCGTCCATTGAACCAGCCAGATTTGTGTAGTAGAGATCGGTGCCAAATTCTGGCTTAAGGCTGTATTCAATGCGATCGGGTTTAATCGTCACATGTTGAACGTATGACGATTTCACTTGAGTCAAGAAGTTGCTATAAGCCGAGTGCAAGCGGGTTTCCGTTTTCATTGAACTGAGTCCTGCATAAGGGCAAAGAGAGAACTGTAAGGAACCAAAAGAGTTTTTTTGTTGCTTACTCTCTTGATTTTCTGGCATGAACTCTAAAGCCTGTAGATGGGTTTCTACCTGAAAAAGGGAGGTTTCCCGATGTAAGAAATGAACCAATTACGGTTGTTTCACCACGGTAGGAAGGGTGACCGTAGTGAACTATAAAAGCGCTGATATGTGGTTAAAAGGGCTGAAGCTCTGGGGAAATTGGGCAAGGACGTGTTTTTAGCTACAGTTCGTAGATACACTGTGGCTGATGATAAGGTTTGCTGAGTTCGAGTGCGATCGCTCTGGTGAACGCTAAGGCAGTTTAGTTTGTGCGATCGCTTCAGTTGTTTGGATGATCTCTCTTCCATAGGAACTTTGAACTAGGGAAGAAGATCTGGATGGTTACCTTTCGTCGCTCTATCTCCTCATCGTGAGCATGAAACCTCGGATTATTGTTTGTGGCCTCAACCCTACGGGATACAAGATTTTTCGGCTGTTGAAGCAACAGGGCGCTCGGGTAGTGGGAATTCATAAGTTTCCTCTTCCCGGTGAAGGCGACGATGTCATTGTTGGCGATCCGCAGTCAGCCCAAACCTTGATAGACGCTGGTATTCGAGAGTCTCAAACGCTAGTGTTGACCGATGACGAAGACGGTGTCAATTTGGCGACGCTGATGCAGGCGCGAGTGCTGAATCCTCAAGTTCGGATTATCAACCGTTTGTTTAATACAAGCTTGGGCGAACGGCTTGACCAAACTCTGCCGGATCACATCAGCATGAGCGTGGCGGCGTTGTCTGCTCCCATATTTGCCTTCGCAGCTATGGGTAATGCCGCGATCGGTCAGTTGCAATTGGCAAACCAAACTTGGCCGATTCACCAAGAGCAAATCCATGACAGTCATCCCTGGCTAGGACGCAAGCTGAGTGACCTGTGGGTAGACCCGGATCGTATGCTGATTTACTACCTGCCAGCGCGGGAGCATACAGACTTGGTGTCAGCCGTAGTGGAAGGTCGGACACTGCAAGTAGGCGATCGCTTGATTGTCGGTACCCGTCCTACAGCACGCATTGTCGAGCAACGATCCTTGTCCCAGCGGATGGCTAAGCTGTTGGCTGGATTCAAGTATTTGCGTCAACACAGCCGCGCATTGCTGGTCAGTTCGCTACTCCTAATGATTACGATCTTGGCCGCTTCTACGGTCTATGCCTCCTCCGCCCTGGATAAGTCGCCGGTAGATGCTGTGCTGTTTTCCATCAGCATCATCACAGGGTCTGGTGACAGCCTCGTCACTGTGCCGCATTTCCCTGACAATCTGAAGCTTTTTACGATGGTAATGATGTTAGCTGGTGCCGCTATCATTGGCCTTTCCTATGCTCTGTTGAATGATTTCATTCTCGGTACCCGGTTCGATCACTTTTGGGAGGTGGCGCGCATTCCCCATAGTGGCCACTACATTGTGTGCGGCATTGGCGGAGTCGGAGTCCAAATTGTGAATCATCTACGCAATTGTGGCTATGAAGTGGTGGTGATTGAGAAAGACCCGAGTAGTCGCTTCTTGGGAATGGTGCGATCGAAAAAGGTGCCTGTGGTGCAGGGGGATGCAACAGTGCCAGCAACACTACAAGCCGCTAATTTTGAGCGATCGCGAGCATTGGTGACCGTTACCAGCAACGACACAGTAAATTTGGAAACAGCACTCACCGCCAAAAGCCTGAATCCTAAACTGCCTGTCATCGTTCGCTATCAAGACCCAGAATTTGCCTGGATGGCACAACTTGTATTTGATTTTGATGCTGTGCTAAGTCCTGCGGAACTAGTCGCTCCCGCCTTTGCGGCGGCGGCTTTGGGTGGTCGAGTCTTGGGCAATGGCATGACCGCAGATAGCCTTTGGGTAGCACTGGCTACGCTTATTACCCCTGCTCATCCTTTTTGTGGCAAGCGCGTTATGGATGCAGCTATGGAATCTGACTTTGTACCGTTATACATCGAAACAAGGAATCAAACGGTGCACGGTTGGGAACTTTTGCGAACCAGTCTCAGTGCAGGCGATGTGTTGTACATGACCATGCCAGCCAATCGTCTGGAACAACTGTGGCGATCGGTGCCTTCCCAACTCTTACCCTCTATGTGATGTGAATTAGAACCAGTACGATCGCATCAATTGCAAGAACTCTAGCGTAATGGGATAACCTGACTCTGTGCCAATCACAGCATCAATGCCACATCGGGGACAGAGTACTGTTTGGCCAACACCCTCAAAGGAATCTGTCCAATTAACAATACAATCAGGCGAGAAAATAGCCAGACAGTAGAAGCATCCACAGTGTTCGCTACTCAAAACCTCCTGGCGATGATAGATGGAGTGCCGATGTGCGCGAATAATATCAGGCGTGGTCACAGTGAGCTACTTTGCCTGTGGTGACAGGGTAGCTGCCACTGCCGGTTGAGCAGTAACCGATGCGGCTGTAACAGATCCCACTTGCAGCAGAGGCGTACGTCGCACCGTAGCGTTAGCCAGGTTAAACAGCGGATTTGACAAGATGCCAGCCAACGAGGTGGTAATCAAAGCAAAAATCAAACTCACCTGCAAAGGACGCAATCCGGCCAATTTCCAATCGATCGTCGGGTAATTTTTAATCACCTCAGACATTTCCTGTGGTTCCTTCACCACCATCGCCTTAACTACACGAATGTAGTAGTAAATGGAGATAACGCTCGTCACCAGACCTAGCAACACCAGTCCGTAGGCTCCTGCCTGCCAGCCCGCCCAAAACAGGTAAATTTTGCCAAAGAAGCCAGCTAGGGGAGGAATCCCACCCAGTGACAAAAGGCAAATGCTGAGGCAAAGGGTAAGTAGCGGATCCTTTTGGTACAGTCCAGAATAGTCGCTAATTTGGTCAGTCCCTGTGCGCAAAGCAAATAAGATAATGCAAGCGAAGGCTCCTAGGTTCATGAACAAGTACACCATCAGGTAGAACAGCATGCTGGAGTAGCCTGCATCTGTACCAACGACCAACCCAATCATGACAAAGCCAGCCTGACCGATCGAGGAGTAGGCCAACAGCCGCTTCATACTGGTTTGCGCCAGAGCCACCACATTGCCCAAAATCATGCTCAAAACTGCCAAGGTCGTCAGTACAAACTGCCATTGGTCGCTCAGCAGTGGGAAAGCTGTCACCAACAAGCGTATTGCCAAGCCAAACCCAGCCGTTTTGGAGCCAACAGAAAGGAACGCTACTACAGGAGTAGGTGACCCTTCATAAACGTCAGGTGTCCACTGATGAAACGGAACTGCCGCAATTTTGAAGGCAATTCCGGCAATGACAAATACCAGGGCAATAACCAGGCCAATGGAATCACCTAAACCCGATCGCATGATCGTTGCAGCAATCACACTCAACTTGGTTTCCCCACCTGACAAGCCGTATAGCAACGAGGTGCCGTACAGGAAAATAGCTGAACTAGACGCCCCAATCAACAAATACTTCAGTGCTGCCTCATTAGAGCGCGGGTCACGCTTGGTGTAGCCTGTTAGCAGGTAAGAGGAAATACTCAAGGTTTCTAGCGCGACGAAAATCATCACCAATTCGTCGGCTCCGCACAAAAACATCCCCCCCAGTGTGGCCGTTAGCAGAATGGTCAAGTATTCTGCCAGTGAAGTACCAGACTGCTCAACATACCGAATCGACATCAAAATGGTGATGGCTGCCGACAGGGCAATGATGCTGCGAAATACCACGCTGAGCGCATCGCCGTTGAAACTGCCCAGGAAGGCGATCGGATCAGGACGAAACCACTGGAAGTAGAGGTTTACCACAGCAACTAAAAGCCCTGCAATGGCTACGTAGGGAGTCCAGCGGGATGAGGCCGATCGCCCCACGATTAGATCTCCCACTACCACCACCAACAATGTCGCAGTCACAATGAGTTCCGGCAGAATCACACCGGTATTGAGTTGAGCAGCAAGACTAGCAAAATCCATGAGAACGCAAAAGTAACGTGAGCAAGAATTGTCATCGAATCGTCTGACCAAATTGTTAAGAAATGCTCATCCGACTAGGCAATACGTTACACGGATTCTATCGTGCAATTTGAAACAAGACTGACGAATCATCTATAAATTTGCTCGAGCCGATGGATAGAAATTCCTCATTCCTGTTGAGCAGATAGGCGTGAACCCCTCTATTGGTAGGCATTAGCCCCATTCCCTGGCAATTTTTCTCTAGTCACCTGCTTTAAAGCTGATAGAGGTGCTCACTAGAGTCGATCGCCCTAACCATAAAGCCCTGTCTATCTCAACCGCAGGTATAAGTAATTAATAATCATAAGAAAAATGCTTGATTTAACCTTACGGTCAACGCCTTACGATTCTTTGGAAAAGCAGTGCAACGAGGCGATCGTGGCTCTTTGCCTTGTAGTCAAAGCCCAGCAACAGTACGGTAGTCCTCTCTGCGCGATCGCTTTGAAACTATGCTATGTCTTGTACAACACGGCTAACTAGACCTTCTGCCGTGCCGTGGTATACCTGACCGCCTCACGTCTTACGATTAACACCATCCATGTCAACTCTGGTTATTGTTGAATCCCCAACTAAAGCTCGCACGATTCGCAACTACCTGCCTGCTGGCTATCGGGTCGAAGCGTCTATGGGGCATGTGCGTGACCTACCCCAGTCAGCGAGTGACATTCCGCCCAATGTTAAGGGCGAAAAATGGGCACAGTTGGGCGTTAATGTGGAAGCCGACTTTGAACCGCTTTACATCGTTCCGAAAGAAAAAAAGAAAGTTGTTAAGGAACTCAAAGAAGCGCTCAAAAATGCTGATGAACTTGTTCTGGCAACGGACGAAGACCGCGAGGGAGAAAGCATTAGCTGGCACCTATTGCAACTATTGCAGCCCAATGTGCCAACCAAGCGCATGGTGTTTCACGAGATTACTGAAGAAGCCATCCACGAAGCCATTCAAAATTGCCGAGATATCGATGAGCGCCTTGTTCGAGCACAGGAAACTCGCCGCATTCTCGATCGGCTAGTGGGTTACACCTTATCGCCCCTGCTCTGGAAAAAGATTGCCTTTGGTTTATCGGCGGGACGAGTGCAGTCGGTGGCAGTGCGGCTGTTGGTGACCCGCGAACGTCAACGCCGTGCCTTTCGCAGGGGCACCTACTGGGACTTGAAGGCTGAATTAGAAACAGCTCAAGGGTCAAGCAAGGGCGATCGCCCGCGGTTTGAAGCTCGGCTGGTTACTCTTGCTGGCAGCAAAGTTGCCACTGGAGCAGACTTTGATGAAGCAACTGGCCAAATTGCTGCTGGACGCAATGTGGTCTTGCTCAATGAAGCTGAGGCGATCGCGTTGCAGGAACGACTCCACAGCAAAGAATGGACGGTAACTAATCTAGAAGAACGTCCCGTTAGCCGCAAGCCTTCACCACCATTTACTACCTCGACCCTACAGCAAGAGGCCAACCGGAAGCTGGGCTTGTCTGCACGGGACACCATGCGCACTGCCCAAAGCCTGTATGAGCAGGGTTACATCACCTATATGCGGACAGACTCAGTGCATTTGTCGCAGCAGGCGATCGCTGCCGCTCGCAGTTGTGTAGAGTCCATGTATGGTCGTGACTACCTCAGTCCAGAACCGCGTCAATACGCCACCAAGAGCAAGGGAGCCCAAGAAGCTCACGAAGCCATTCGTCCGGCAGGCGGCATTTTTCGTACGCCCCAGCAAACCGGACTGAAAGACCGAGAACTTCGCCTGTATGACTTGATTTGGAAGCGTACCGTAGCCACTCAAATGGCCGAAGCTCGTCAAACCAACATTACCGTGCAGTTGCAGGTGGAAGATGCCACATTTCGCGCCAGCGGTAAGCGGATTGATTTCCCTGGATTTTTCCGAGCCTACGTCGAGGGCTCTGATGACCCTACCGCTGCCCTGGATAGTCAAGAAGTTATTCTGCCTGCGATGGCCGTGGGCGATCACCCCACCTGCACTGAGTTGCTGCCGATCGGCCACGAAACGCAGCCCCCCGCTCGCTACACCGAGGCATCCTTGGTCAAAATGCTAGAAAGCGAAGGCGTTGGCCGTCCTAGTACCTACGCCAGCATCATTGGCACTATCATCGATCGCGGCTACGCTCAGATGGTAGGTAACTCCCTCGTGCCTACCTTTACCGCTTTTGCTGTTACAGCCCTGTTAGAAAACCATTTCCCAGATTTAGTAGACACCAGCTTCACGGCACGGATGGAGCAAACCCTGGATGAAATTTCCACTGGCGAAGCTAAATGGCTGCCCTACTTGAAGGAGTTTTACTCTGGGCAGGATGGCCTGGAAACCCAGGTGAAGCAGCGAGAAAGCCAGATTGATCCCACACTAGCCCGGACGATCGACCTGGATGATCTCGAAGAACTGGGCGCAAAGGTGCGGATTGGCCGTTACGGAGCCTATCTGGAAGTTGACAGCGGCGAAGAGCTGGTCAAAGCGAATATTCCTCAACACTTGACCCCAGCCGACCTAGATCCAGACCAGGTAGAAACGCTGCTGCGTCAAAAGACCGAAGGCCCCGATAAAATCGGCCTCCACCCAGAGACCTCTGAACCTATTTACCTACGCATTGGCCCCTATGGCCCCTACGTGCAACTTGGTGACGAGTCCGACAGCAACCCAAAGCCAAAGCGGGCTTCCCTGCCTAAAGGCGTAGATCCTAATCACCTAACGCTGGAAGCCGCCGTAGGATTGCTAGCCTTGCCCCGTCTACTGGGACATCATCCCGAAACTGGCGGAAAAATTCAGGCTGGATTGGGACGCTTTGGCCCCTACGTAGTCCACACACCAGGCGGCGGAGAAAAGCCAGACTACCGCTCCCTCAAGACCGGAGATGATGTGCTAACTGTGGATTTCGATCGGGCTATGGAACTGCTCTCCCAGCCCAAAGCAGGACGTGGCCGCGGAGCTGCCAAACCGCCTTTGCGAGAGTTGGGATCCCACCCCAGTGATCAGGAACCGGTTAACATCCACGATGGCCCCTACGGCCCCTACATCAAGCATGGCAAGGTGAATGCACCTATTCCCGAAGGCCAGACTGTAGAAAGTCTCACCTTGGCTGTGGCGTTGGAAGCCCTAGCAGCTAAGGCTGGAGCTAAAAAAACTACCCGCGGCAAAGCAAAATCTGCTGACACTAAGGCTGCAACCAGCGAACGCAAAACTACTACCAAACGCACAACCAGCAGAACCACAGCTAAAAAATCTACTACTGCCACCTCCCGCAAGAAAGCAGCTTCCTAGTTTTGGTGGGGATGCGGGGATGAGGAGATAAGGGGATGTGGGGAGAGTTCGATGAGGAGATAAGGGGATGAGGAGATAAGGGGATGAGGAGATAAGGGGATGAGGAGATAAGGGGATGTGGGGAGAGTTCTTGCGCTTATTGCACTTTCCTTTCTAACTTCTCAACATCCTCCTAATCAATTTCCTGTTGGGCAAGTGATACTGAATTGCGATCGCAATGGTAGAGTGTGAACCTAGACTCATTCATAATTCTGACTTTAGTTAAAAACTACGGAATAAGGCAGTGGGTCTAATGTTGGTAACCTCTTGTGGTGAACCACACCTTAACCGTGACCACCTTGCAATTTCATCCAACGGAGAACTTATGGCATTGCGTGATCAACTGCAAGCGATCGTCGATCAACAGCATCTGCTGACGCACCCCTTTTACATTGCCTGGAGCAATGGGCAACTGACTTTGGCTCATCTAAAGTCCTACGCAATTCAGTATTTTCAGAATGTGTTGGCCTTTCCAACCTACGTCAGCGCTGTTCACTTCAACACCCCTGCCATCGGCACGTCGATCGCCTTGCGTCAGGAACTCCTGGAAAACTTGATCGAAGAAGAACGAGGTCAGCAAAACCACCCTGCTCTATGGCAACAGTTTGCCCATGCTGTGGGTGCTACTGATGCAGAACTCACCGAAACCACTCCCCTAGAAACAACTACCCATTTGATCAGCACCTTCCGTCGTCTTTGCCTAACCTCACCCTTCTACGCAGGATTGGCCGCGCTGTACGTCTATGAATCACAAATCCCGGCCATCGCTACGACTAAAATTGCTGGCCTGCGCAAGTTTTATGGCATTACCAATGCTCAGGACTACCGCTTTTTCTCCGTACACCAGTCTGCCGATGAACACCACTCAGCTACTGAACTGGAGTTGATTGAGCGCTATGCCGATACCCCTGCTAAGCAAGCTGAAGTACTAGAAGTGGCGAACCAAGCTGCTACAGCACTGTGGCAATTCTTAGATGGTGTCTACGAAGCATACTGCCAGGACTACTTACAAGTGGCAGACTAGGTTTTTGGTACAGCCAAACGTAAATGGGTGGCTGAGCCTAGCTGCCCTGCTATCGCGAATAGGCAAATGAAAAAGGCCATACTGGCTTGAGTAGTGGGCAGTGGTTTTCTTCGTAGGTTAAGGAAATTTACTGCCTGCCTCGGCCATGTTCCCAATCTGCTGCATGGCTCTAGGCTTTTTTCATAGCTTTCCTTGCTGCTCCTTACTTTCTATTGGCATGGATATTACGGTTACCCTTGAGGAAATTGAGCAACTACGCGCCCAGTTCGGCAACTATGCTGGCGCGATCGCCGCTCTCAATACGCTGGAAGATTGCGAAGGCAATTTGGAAGATGCAGCCATTTCCCTAGCGATTCAGGTTGGTCAAGAACCCAATACTAGTGAGCATTGGTTAGATGGATTGGCCAAGCGCTGGCGTCCTATTCTCTGTCAGCCAGACATCAAGCAGGGCTTGGAGAGACCCCTCAATCCAGATTTGCTACTGATTTTGACTGAGCATACTACTTTACCCCTCAGTTTGGTATTGCCGATGGTGCTCTACGTCCAAAAAACAGGTGTTCAGGACTTTTGCCACTTGTTTGAAACCAAGATTCAGTAGCCGACTGCTTACTTCGAGGTACATTGGGCGTCCAGGTGTTCCTGAAACGATTCGAGATTAGCAGGCCGGTAATCAGGCAGATCGCACCAGCGCTTGGCTACGCTCTCGTGGAGCATGTCTATCCCATCGGTAATGGTGCGTAGTTGTTTACCGCCCAAGACGTAAATACCCTTAAGTCGATTGTCAAACGGGGTGCTGGGGTTGATTGGGCAAAGTCCATCCAACTTAAAGTCCAGCTTGAGTCCTAGCTCCTTAATCGTAGACATCATCCAATATAACGCGCCATCAGAAAGCCCCCGGTAGGCTTCGGTGCCACCACCCACACAGCCGTGGTCACCTGGAAACCAGACCTGATAAAGAACCTGAGACTGAGCCTTAGGATTTTTGCTGCGCTGCATGGGGGTCACGTCAAAAGGTTTGCGAATTTCATCGATCGCAACGGCATGCAGGGCATGCTGAATGATGGCACTTAGTTCTGTATCGTGAAATCTGTAGCCACGGCTGAGCCAGTTGTCAATAGGTAGGATCGGGATGATATCAGGAACCCCTAATGCTCCAACGGTATCCCAACAGCCCAGTACAGTGATGGGGACGCGATCGCCGTTTTCCTGCCGAAAGGTTTCGGCGACGGGATTGCTGGGTCTGATAGCGCGATCGCGGTAGAGCTTGTAGGCTTCAGCGATTTTGCCGATATTATCGCGTGCCAGCAGCCCAGAGCAGTAGATTAGCCCTACGAGGCTGCGCACTGTGTAAGCACCACGGCTAAAGCCAAACAGATAAATTTCATCTCCCGGAGAATAGTTGAAACAAAGGAATCGGTAAGCATCTTGAATGTTTTGATCAATACCCCAACCCAACGCCCCACCTGTCCACTTGTTTAACCATTCAGTACCTAGCCCTTCGTCGTAAAACACAGGTTGATAAACACCATCGCTGGCAATGGGAACGACTGCCTGCGCCATTCTGACCACGTTTGTTGGGCAAGGGTTAGACAACCGGTTCCAGGTGCCATCACTGCACACTACCAAGCGTTTCATAAGCAAACTCTCCCGTAGATTCAAGCGGAATGCGGCAACTCAGCCCTAACCACGCTTGCCGAGAAACCTATTCCAGAAACCCTTCGTTTCTTTTAGCACTATTCTGGGAAGGATTTTTCTCTTACTTCGGCGCAATAGGTTTGAAGAGCTTGTACAACCATTTGTTCCAGGTCAATGTATTTTTTTGCAAAGGGAGGTTGGCGATCGGATAAACCCAGAGCATCTGCTGTTACCAGTACTTGGCCATCACAGTGGATACTGGCTCCAATGCCGATCGTGGGAATGGTGAGTTTTTGAGTAATTTGCTGAGCTAGGTCAGCGGGGATGTGCTCCAGGATGATAGCAAAGGCTCCTGCCTGTTCCAGGGCGATCGCCTCAGCCAAAATTCGCGCCGCAGTTTCCGCCGATTTGCCTTGCTGTCGGTAGCCCGATTGATGCACCGATTGGGGTGTCAACCCCACATGCCCCATCACTGGAATGCCAATTTCTACTAATCTAGCCACACTGGCAACAGCGATTGAGTTGCCGCCTTCTAGTTTGACAGCTTGAACTCCGGTTTCCTTAAGGACGTACCCCGCCGCTCGCACCGCTTGTTCTATGCTTTCCTGGTAGCTCATGAAGGGTAAATCGCACACCACCAATGCCTCAGTCACTCCACGGCGTACAGCTTTGGCGTGGTGCACCATTTCCTCTAAGGTGACAGGCAAGGTAGTAGCGTGCCCTAATGCCACCATTGCCAGGGAATCGCCCACCAAGATCAAGTCCACCCCAGCCTGATCCAGCAAGCGAGCCAGCGTATAGTCCCAGGCAGTCAGGGCAGCGATCGGGCGTCTCTGCTGCTTCCAGCGCAGCAATTGCTGAATCGTAACGGGCATGGGCAACCTGTAAAGTATCGATCAGTAGCTTACTCTCCTATCCTGGCTCCTTCTACCCCCACTCGTAGGATTGAGTCTGCCAGTTAAAAAGTTCGGTGCAGTCCAGTCCGAAAGGTGGTAGTGCTAACCCATGCTAGTCCTTCGCTGGTGCCGACCCACAGTTTGTTACCACCAATGTCTGTGGCTAGGGAGTAAATGTGCCCAGAGGGCAGGTTGCGAATTTGACCGACGATCGCTCCGCTATCAGTATCTACGTGAAACAAACCATTGGTGGTGCCGACCCACAGCCGATTGGCCTGATCTATCCGCAACGTTGTTACGTTACGCCCCTGCAATGCTGGGAGCGATCGCTGCGCCTGCCCCATCACTCCACCAATCTCTAGCAAGCCTGCGGCTGTTCCCACCCACAAAGTACCCTGAGGACTAAGCGTTAGCGCCTGCACAGATGTACCAGGTAGCCCGTTAATTTGTTGCATGATTTGGGCACTAGCTGTGTCAATTTGGGTCAAGCCTTCTAGTGTGCCAACCCACAGATTTCCCGCACGATCGAGGCTAAGCGCATGGGCACTGACACCGGGTAATGTCTGCACGGTGGTGATTACAGTACTTTGTTTTGGGTTAATCATGGCTAGCCCTGCATCGGTACCTACCCAGAGATAGCCACGCGTGTCAATTTGCAGTGCCAGAATTCGGTTGGAGGGTAGAAGGAAATTTTGTGCCGTGATAACGCCATTGGTTGCATTGACCCGTACCAACCCTTCGTAGGTGCCTACCCAGAGATTAGCTTGGCGATCGTGGGCGAGTGCGCCGATCGTTGGGTTAGCCAGTGCCACTCGTTTTAGGATCCGGCCATTGGCGGCATGAATTTGAGCTAGCCCTTGCCAAGAGCCTACCCACAGGTGCCCAGCTTGGTCAGCTTGTAGGGCGCTAATGCGGCTGTCCTTAGAGGAAGTTGCCAGACTATCTTTATTTGGATGTCTACCAGTAGTTTCTGCAGCCAACCTTGCCGCAGTGGTGTCGTGCCCAGCTAATCCGATTAACCCAATTAATTCACAGCAGGTCAATAACGCGATCGCCGAGCGCAGCAGCCGTCTTGGGTAATTTACAGCCATAGGTCTGTCCAGTGGAGTTAATTCATGGTCAACGCGGTCGCGACCCATAATACTCGCTCTTTTTCCAGCCAACGCAGCTATTGTTGCTTAGCTTTATTAGAACTGAGTCTAGGCAACAATGCGTACGATGATTTGACTCTGGGTTTTGACCATAGGTAGACATAGGTAGAACAGTGGAAACCACTGACCGAATGCCTCTGTAAAATTGCCAGCCCAAGGCTTACTCCTAAAGCCTTCTTCATACATATGATTGGGATTCTACGTGAAATTGTTGGGTGCTGTCAGGAATTTTCTTAAGGGAAGGTGTTTCTACGAAGCAACTGGAGTAAGAAGTTCATAAACGGCATAATTCTCTGTTCAATTGGAGTAAGAAGTTCATAAAGGGTGTTATTCTCTGTTCAATTTTTGAACTTCCCATGAAGACTAGACCCTATACCTAGGGAAAAGTGATGTCGTTTTAGTAAAGCTCCGTGCAACTACTAGGAGAACAATCCTGCCTATGGCAAATTATGCTCAAGCATAGTTACTAACTCTTAAGTTTCATCTAGTTTAACGGAGACTAGCTCCGTAACTCCTGTAAGCGCTCTGGTCAGCCCTCATTCTGGAAGGGGGTTCAAGCTAAAAGTTACTTCCTGCTTGTACCCACTTGTTTGATTCTAAGGATGAGTTTCTGTTAAAGATTTCTATTTAAGTTCAAGCCACAGCTTGTATGAGTCACTCTGACTTCTTTGAGTTTTGGGAGTTTTAACTTTTATGATTCTGGTTACTGTCGGAACGGAGCAATATCCGTTTGATGCATTGATGAATTGGATTGATACTCTAATCCGGAGCCAGTTTATTGACCAAGATGAAGAAGTTGTTGTGCAGCATGGGTCATCTAGAACACCGTCTGGTCAGGTGCGTAGTTTCAAGCAGATTCCTGAGTCAGAGTTTAAGGGATTGATTCAGCAGGCACGTGTAGTAGTGGCACACTGCGGAGAAGGAACGGCACTGCTACTGGAGGAAATGGGTAAACCCTACATATTGGTGCCTCGGACACAGAAGTTTGGTGAGCATGTTGACGATCACCAGCTTGAAATGGCGGATGCAATGGAAGGGCAGGGTGTAGCTGTAGCGCGATCGCCTGGTGATTTAGCCAAGTTCATTACGGCACCTAAAGTCTGTAAACGTGCATTTCAGCCAGAAGATGAGTTATGTGAGGCTTTGAGCAATCTGTACAGTGCTGACCAGTATCAACGGATCATGCTAGTTTGCTCATCTGGTGGCCACTTCAAGGCTATGCAAGGATTTCAGGCATTTTGGGGTGTGTTTCGACAGGTTTCGTGGGTAACGTTTCGCACTCGCTCAACGGAGGCTGCTTTGGTTGACCAACTAGGGCAAGTGCACTGGGCTCACAGCCCTACTAATAGGAATATTCCTAACTTGCTGAGAAACCTGTGGCTAAGCTTCAAGGTTATACAGCAGGAACGTCCTGAAGTTGTTATTTCAACTGGAGCTGGCGTAGCAGTTCCATTCTTGCTAGTTGCTAAGCACGTGTACGGCAGTCAGGTTGTGTTTGTCGAGTCTAAGACTCGCCTGCGGGAATTAAGTTTATCGGCTCGTCTTTTACGAATGTTTTTTGCTATGGATAAGCTTGTAGTTCAAAGTGAAGGGTTGGCAAATCGCTACCCAGAGGCCGTGTGGGTTAATACATCTGCTCAGGCCAATGTAGAGAATAAGCAGCTAGGTACGCAGCCGACTGTGGTTGCGAGGTCTAAAGGCTCTGCCCTAGCTAGTACCCCCTACTGTTTTGATGACGCGAGTACAGAAGATTTTTTGAATCATTTGCGATCGCTCTGCTGTGAGCAACCTGAACAAATTGCTGTAGATATGAGCGCTACCCAGAGCATCAATGGCACTGGGCTAAAAGTGTTAACTGAAGCACTAACGATCGCCCGTCAGTCTGGTGTTGAGCTAGTTCTTTGGAGTGTTTCTCCAGAGGTGCTGAAATTGTTGCATACAGCTCGGTTGGCTCGCCTGTTCAAAATTGAAGCCGATACAAAAGCTGTTCGTCCTAACCCTGCTTACATCGAAAAGCGGCGCTCTAGACAGTCCCATGAGAGTTTGCCACAACGGGCTGCTGCGATCGCAGTGGCAAGCTTGGGCTTAGCGCTGATGGCTGTCTTGTTCTTACCAATCGCGATCGCTATTAAGCTAAACAGTTCTGGCCCCGTACTCCTGCGCCGAGTCCGTGATGGCAAGCTAGGTAGATCATTCTGCGGTTGGGTGTTTCGTACGTCTTCATTAAAGACTGCCAGCCTAGAGATTCTAGACAATCTGGACAGTGGTCTTGCACCCCATGTTGAAACAGCAACTACCCCAATTGGTGCCTTGCTACAGAAGGCTCAGTTGGATAAGCTACCGTTGCTTTGGAATGTCTTGCGTGGCGAGATGACATTAGCTGCCTGGATAGCAGAGCAAGTTCCGGTTCAAAGCTACGGGTTGCCCAGTCTCACCACTCTGGAGGCCGATCGTCAAACTCAGATTGATGAGTGGCTCTCTCCACCAATGCCGTTGGCAGAGTTTGAAGAACACATGACCTTCAGTCCGCAGCGTATAGGTACTCCCCAGCGATAGGGGAACGTTCGCGATGTAGTGTGAAAGTTTCGGCGAGAGCACAAGGCTAGCGGCCAACCAGAAACTTCTGGAATGCAGTTAGCCTTGTTTTTTTAATGTCACGCCTACTTCCGTCTATTAAGTTGACGCTTTATACTAGATAGACTTACTGGTAATCGACACCAACTAGACTATACGGAATAGAGGAACATCAATGTCGCGATATAGAGGCCCGCGTTTGCGGATCACCCGCCGTCTTGGAGAACTGCCTGGACTAACTCGTAAAGCTCCCCGCCGAGCCTATCCACCAGGGCAACATGGCCAAGCTCGCAAGAAAAAGTCTGAGTATGCCATCCGTTTGGAAGAAAAACAGAAGCTTCGTTTCAACTATGGGTTGACAGAGCGGCAAATGCTTCGCTACGTGCGTAAAGCCCGTCGAGCAGCCGGTTCTACTGGCTTAGTACTTCTGCAACTGCTAGAAATGCGATTAGACAATACGGTCTTTCGGTTAGGGATGGCTCCTACCATTCCAGCCGCGCGCCAGTTGGTTAACCACGGTCATGTTACTGTGAATGGGCGTGTGGTGGACATTCCCAGTTACAACTGCCGATCGGGTGATGTTGTTGGCGTCCGCAATACCGAGCGTTCTCGCAAGTTGGTGGAAACTAATTTGCAATATCCTGGCTTGGCCAATCTACCCAGCCACCTAGAATTTGACAAAGCCAAGATGGAAGGAAGAGTAAATGGCCTTGTAGAGCGCGAGTGGGTTGCTCTGCAAGTTAATGAACTATTGGTGGTTGAATACTATTCTCGTCAGGCTTAAGTTCCCGACGCGATCGATACTATTTCCGCGGCATTTTTTAGCAAACCTTCTGGTCCGTCAGCCAGGAGGTTTTTTGCGTGATTACGGTTTTTGCTAGGGCGCGTCATCAATTAACAGTCAAACGTCTGAGGCATAGCCCTTACCGCGCCCGCCTCAAAAACTAGGCTAGGGGCTGTAAGCTTTCCATCGTTGGGATTCTAGCTGGAATTGATGACAGCCCCTAGTTCACGTCACGATCGCCCTTTGGGTCTAGCCACTCACTCAGCCCTTCGCCCAACAACGATAGCCCTGTTACCATCAAAGTCATCGCCAAACCTGGAAATAGCGTAGTCCACCAAATTGCCCCAGTCGAGAGCCCATCCAAAGCTTGGCGCAGGTCATGGCCCCATTCAGGCACACTTTCAGGCAAACCCAAGCCCAAAAACCCCAACCCACCTAAGGTCAGGATTGCATCGGCAGTGTTAAGGGTAAACAGCACTGGAATACTTTGCACGACATTAAGGAACAAGTAGCGGGTCAACACACGCCAGGGAGACGCCCCCATTGCTTGAGCCGCTTCAATAAAAGGTTCTGTTTTGACGCTCACAGTTTGGTTCCGTACCACCCGGTAATACTGGGGCACGTAAGCAATGCTAAGGGCGATCGCGGCATTTAAAATGCCTCGCCCAACTACAAAAGCTAGGGTGACTGACAATAACAATCCAGGCAGTGTATAGATCGTATCCATCAGAAACAGCAAACCGCGATCGATGCGCCCACCCAGATAACCACTCACCATCCCCAAAGGCACACCCACTAACAAACTCAGAACAGTCGCCAGTACCACTACTTGCCAAGCAGCTTGGCTACCAAAAATCGATCGAGAAAAAACGTCGTAGCCCAACGCTGTAGTACCGAACCAATGCTGCAACGATGGGGAACTGTGGGGTGGGTTGTCTAGAAACTCGGTGGGGTCTTGCAACAAGCCGATCGCCTGCAATAGAGGAGCCAGCAATGCCAAAGCTAGAAACATGAGCGTAATAGCCAACCCAATCTGCGTTAGCCGACGGGACAAAGTGGGATGACCGGTAAGAAATGAGGCAAGGAACTGATGTAGTTTCATGACAACAACAAAAGCAACATCCCTGCGATCGATCGAGGGTTGAGGCACCGTCAAAGGCTTGCTCATTTTCCCATGTCTCAATCAATCGTGGGGCATGGTAATTTCTTTGAGTTATTTCTTTGGTTCAATTACCCAACGCCAAAGTGGATGGCTAGCCCCTTGCTGATAAATGCGCTGCACCTGCTGCTCTAATCGCTGGCGATCGCGCTTGGGTAACCCAAATAAAATATTGCGGCTTTGCCACACTAGCACCGATACAGTCATGCCAATACAAAAACTAAGCCCCAGCGCTGAAATAGGATGATAAGCTAAGCCGTAGCGCAAAGCAGCCCAAGTAAAGTGCTCTTGCATTAGGCCAATGGGGTAGCGTAACCCCCACAAGCTGGCGATTCCAACAGCGAGCCACAGGGCACTGACTAGCAGCCAACGCCCACAGACTGTCATCTGATGCAGGCGATCGCGGTAACGCTGCAAGTCATCGCTAGACAAATCACAGGGAGCTGGTTCTGGCGGATTGATAGCCATATTTTCGTTAAGATATTGCAACTGTATCTGTGCCGTTCCAGGTAATTGGCCAACCCAAATTGACACTTAATCAAATAGTGCCATCGGAAGGGGCAATATCACTTTTTTCTGGGGAAGGCGGGCTGCCAACCCGTTCTCGCCATAGTGCCCACAGGGGACTGGCAATAAAAATGCTGGAGTAGGCACCTGCAATAAACCCAATAATCAAGGCCAGGGCAAAGTTTTTTAGCGTAGCGCCACCAAAGAAGAAGATTGCCACTAAACTCAGCAACGCTGTTAAGGTGGTGTTGATCGATCGCGTCAAGGTCTGGTTAATAGAATCATCTACCACTTCATTTATCGAGCGACCGGGATTAAGTGCCAAGTTTTCACGGATGCGATCGTAAATGACCACCGTATCGTTTACCGAGAAGCCAACGATCGTTAGCAACGCCACAATAAACAAGCTATCCACTTCCAGCTTGAAGACCAACCCAAAAATGGCAAATGCTCCCGTTGCGATCAACACATCATGAAACAAAGCCACCAAAGCAAAGACAGCGTAGTCCAACTGGAAGCGCAGACTTAGGTAAATCGTAATACCCAGAAAGGAAACCAATAGCGCAATCAACCCAGACGCCAAAATTTGCTGCCCCAGCACGGGACCCACCGTATCAATTTGGGTCTTAGCTGGGTCAAAGGCTCCAATCTTCTCACTCAGGATATTTTGAAGCGTGGTACGTTGTTCTACGCTCAGGGGTGAGGTACGAATGGACAGCCCACGCCGATCTTGCCCGACAATTTCTTGTACGCTACTGCTTTCCAAGCCTTGCTTAGCTATTGCTGTTCGCACCGCCGCAATATCGATCGGCTGGTCACACACCCCTGGCTTAGTGCAGTCCAGTTCCAATTGCAGCCGGGTTCCACCCACAAAATCCAGGCTGGGGCGCAGAGGAGTACCAATCTGTTGCCAGGAAATGAGCATGGCGACTAGTCCAGCCAAAATCCCCAGGGCTGAAATTGACCACCATAGCCCTCGCTGCCGAATTACCTGAAGTTTCATGAGGATGCCTCCGCCTGTGTCTTTTTAGGCATGGCTTGTAAGTTGGGACAATAATAGGCTGGCTTACGCAGGCTGGGAATAGTCAGCGCAGTCATTAGCAGAGTACGGCTACAGGTCAGTGCTGTAAACATGCTAACGGCTATCCCCAAGGCTAGGGTCAGGGCAAACCCCTTGACCAAACCAGTACCCAGCCAGAACAGGGCAGCACAGGCAATCAGTGTGGTGACATTACTATCCAGGATGCTTGAAAAGGCACGGTAGAAGCCTAACTCAACCGATCGATACAGGCTCTTGCCAGCCCGCAGTTCTTCACGGGTGCGTTCAAAAATCAGTACATTGGCATCCACGGCCATACCAATGCTGAGAATGAATCCAGCAATCCCAGGCAGCGTCAGGGTTACACCTAGCAGGTTAAACAGGGCATAGGTGAGCAGTGCGTAGATCAGCAGAGAGATGTCGGCAATGAGGCCAGGGAGGCGATAGTAGAGAACCATGAACACCAGCACTAATATCAAGCCACCAAAACCAGCATAGACGCTACTTTGGATGCTATCTCGCCCCAGTGTTGCTCCCACGGTGCGGTTCTCAACTACCTCAACTGGAACAGGAATAGAGCCCCCGCGCAACTGAATCGCTAGGTCATTAGCTTCTTGGGCGCTAAACCGACCTGTAATCACAGCATTGCCTCCTGTGATGCCAGTTTGAGCAAATTCCACACCCACCGTAGGAAAGCTGATCAGGCGATCGTCTAGAAAAATGCCCAAGCTACGCCCCGTACCAGCTAAATTCTTGGTGATTTGAGCAAACTTGTCCCCACCCTCGGCATCAAACCGAAGTGCCACTTCCCACAAGCTGTTACCGTTAGGATCTGATACTCCCGTTGGAGTGGCGCTGGCATCGCGCAGATTCTTGCCGCCTAGTCCAGTCAGCTCAAACAGTTCGGCCAGTGCCTGGTTGCTCTTTTTCAACGATTCTTGATTCGCGGCGATCGCAGCAGTATCTCCCCCTTTCTTGAGGGTTTCCTGTTGATTACGCAATTCTTGTTGCAGTTGCCACTCAATCCCTAAGCGAGCTTCAGTACCAGGTTTTTGTTGCCGGAAGTCGAGTTGGGCTGTACCACCCAACACCCGCTCTGCTTGTTCTGGATCACTAACACCCGGCAGTTGTACCAGAATTTGATCCTTACCTGCTGTGACCACTAATGGCTCAGAAACCCCCAAGCCATTGACCCGTTTTTCAATCACAGCACGCACGGCTTCTAGGTCAGTAGCGTTAATTTCCTTCACTTGGTCACTAGTCTTGACCTGGATAGTGAGTTGAGACCCTCCTTGTAAATCTAATCCCAGTTGGGTAGGTAATTTAAAAATTATGAAGATTGCGGCGATCGCCAACATCGCAATCAATCCCAAGAGTAGTCGCTGTCGTCCCATGCTGTATTCCGCGCAACAAACGCTATGATAACGTCTCTTCAGCCCTGCAAGGGTAACGCTAATATTTTGGGTAATTGATTACAAACCCTAGATTGGATAGTACAAGTCTTGGGTTAGTCCAAGTGATTAGGCTAGAGGTTACGGTAAAACCCGCCTCAAATCAAGATTGTCATACTTGCAGCATTACCAATTTCTGCACAGCTTCTACAATTTGAGCTGGTTGAACAATGGTGAGGTTTTCTAACGTGCCGTTGTAGGGTGTGGGGATATCCTGGGACGACAGGCGCAGGACGGGCGCATCCAGTTCATCAAACAGGCGATCGTTGATGGATGCAACAATTTCTGCCCCAATACCACCCGTTCGCATGCACTCCTCCACAATCACAACTTTGTGGGTTTTGCGAATTGATGCACCAATCGTCTCAAAATCCAGCGGCTTCAGTGAAATTAAATCAATCACTTCTGGATCGATGCCTTCCTTTTCCAACGGCTTCACTGCTTGCATCACATGGTGCCGCATGCGGGAGTAGGTAAGGATAGTAACGTCCTTTCCAGGGCGAACTACTTCAGCTTTGTTCAGTGGCAGAACGTATTCACTATCGGGCAAATTTTCTTTCAAGTTGTAAAGCAGCACATGCTCAAAGAAAAGAACTGGGTTGTCATCTCGAATGGCTGCTTTGAGCAGGCCTTTGGCGTTGTAAGGTGTAGAGCAAGCCACAATCTTAAGGCCAGGAACCGCTTGGAAATAAGCTTCTAGCCGCTGGGAGTGTTCAGCTCCTAATTGGCGTCCCACTCCGCCAGGGCCACGGATAACCATCGGAATTTTGAAATTGCCGCCAGAGGTGTAGCGCAACATGCCTGCATTGTTGGCAATTTGGTTGAAGGCAAGGAGCAAGAAACCCATGTTCATGCCTTCAATGATGGGGCGTAAGCCAGTCATGGCAGCTCCTACTGCCATACCAGTGAAACTATTCTCGGCGATCGGCGTGTCCAGTACGCGCAAATCACCATACTTGAGATAAAGATCTTTGGTTACTTTGTAGGAACCGCCGTAGTGTCCAACGTCTTCTCCCATGACCATTACGGTAGGGTCACGC